>ENA-OOWK01000055-OOWK01000055.1-human-gut-metagenome-genome-assembly--contig:-NODE-55-length-99141-cov-8.588297_pt1 | contig 99141 bp, 87 predicted proteins | sample MGYA00241405_ERZ501317 | MGnify/ENA primary metagenome ERZ501317 (study PRJEB25962, sample SAMEA1972440) | human gut metagenome | biome: human gut; feature: human-associated habitat; material: faeces... | reverse complement strand
ACTCGCCCGCAAGTTCAAATCTTGATAAAAAAACAGGGTATCCCTTGATACCCTGCTTTTTTGGTCGAGGTGACTTTAGTTTTCCGCTCTTTATCGGAACATTCGCTGAATGTTCCTCCTGAAAATCAGTTTTCTCTGATTTTCGGAAACTCGCCCGCAAGTTCAAATCTTGATAAAAAAACAGGGTATCCCTTGATACCCTGCTTTTTTGGTCGAGGTGACTTTAGTTTTCCGCTCTTTATCGGAACATTCGCTGAATGTTCCTCCTGAAAATCAGTTTTCTCTGATTTTCGGAAACTCGCCCGCAAGTTCAAATCTTGATAAAAAAACAGGGTATCCCTTGATACCCTGTTTTTTTGGTCGAGGTGACAAGATTTGAACTTGCGGCCCCCACGTCCCGAACGTGGTGCTCTACCAAACTGAGCCACACCTCGTTTTAATTTTTGCACTTGATATTATTGCACACTTTCGGAAATTTTGCAATACTTATTTTATTGAAATTGTAATATTTCTGTTTTTTGACATATTGAACCCGATATGGTAACATAATTTTATAGCTTATTAACAAAGCAGGGGGTAAAAATATGAAAAAAATAATCGCCGCGTCGCTGGCTGCACTTATAGCTGTTACGGCGGCTGTGCCGGCTTTTGCCGCAGATACGGCAGAACTGAATATTTCTGCGGACAACATTTCGCATGAAGTTTCAGATACACTGTACGGTGTATTTATTGAGGATATTTCCAAAGCCGGAGACGGAGGTCTCGTATCCAACCTTGTTTATAACAACAGCTTTGAATACAACGACACTGCTGAGGAAAACGCAGAGCTCAATGAAGCATATTGGAATTTTACCAACATTGAGCACACCGTTTCAACCAAGGAAGCCATGAACGAAAACAACACTCACTACGAGGAACTTTCCGTTTCAGGGCGCGGACTTGTTACCAACCTTGGATGCGTTGAGCACTGGGATTACAAAACCTATGACCCTAACGAAAAATCACAACAGACAGCAGACATGGGCTTTAAGGAAGGCTTGGAATATGACTTTTCATGCTACATAAAAAATGTGGATTTTGAAGGCACCGTTCAGGTATACCTTGAAGGTGAAAAGAACCCCGCTGCCGCATATCAGATAGACATTTCAAACTGCAATGCCGGATGGAGAAAAGTTGAAACCACGCTTAAATCCGCGGCTACCGAGGACGGCGCACTGACTATAGAATTTAACGGCAGCGGCACACTTTATCTGGATTTTGTTCAGCTGATACCCCACGATTCATACGGGTATGGGCAGGAACAGTGGAAATACACAACTCTGCGCGCAGACCTTGTTGACGCGCTTAAAGACCTTAATCCTTCTTTCATAAGATTCCCGGGCGGATGTTTCTGCGAGGGAGATTCCCTTGAAAGGCTTTTCGATTGGAAAGCTACCATAGGACCGCTTGAGGAGCGTGAGCAAAGCTACAATGTTTGGCGAAACGACGAAGCGGGAGATTACTATATAAACTCAAATGCCATGGGCTACGGCGAATACTTCAACCTCTGCGCTGATTTAGGAGCTGAGCCTGTACCGTGCCTCAATGTTGGTCTTACCTGCCAGGGAAGGAACGGATACGACATAAATGTTGACGCTCTGAAAAAGCTTACCATGAATGATGAGGAATTCAGGCAATACCTTATTGATGAGCGCGACTTCTCTGAAGATGATAACGAAGGAATTGAAAACCGCATAAACGAAGTAAACGCTTTGGGATACACAAGCGAAGCGGACTTTGACGCATACCTTGAAACAATAGCTCTTACTCCAGGAACAGCCGAGTGGGAAAACTACGTTCAGGATATACTTGACCTTATCGAATACGCAAACGGCGACGCTACCACTACTTACTGGGGAGCTATAAGAGCCGCTAACGGTCACGAAGAGCCCTACAATCTTAAATATATAGGCCTTGGAAATGAAAACTGGGGCGATGTTTACTGGAGAAACTTTGATGCGCTTTATAAGGAAGTGAAAGCTGCATACCCCGATATTACCATAATAACCACTGCGGGCACCTGGCTTGAGGGCGACGCATTTGATACGGCATGGGAAAAGGCTAATTCACAGTACAGCGACTGCTATGTTGACGAGCATTACTATACTTCAAACAGTTATATGTACGAAATAAATGACAGATATGACAGCTACAGCAGAAACGGCGCCAAAGTATTTGTAGGTGAATACGCGGCTACTGCAGACGGAATCGGAACTATCCAGACAAAGAGCAATATGATTGAGGCGCTTGAAGAAGCGGCATATATGACGGGATTTGAGCGCAACAGCGATGTTGTTGCTATGACCGCCTATGCTCCTACTTTTGCAAAAGTCAATTCGCAAAACTGGTCTGTAAATATGATATGGTTTGACTCACAGAAAACAGTTCTTACACCATCATACTTTACACAGATGCTTTATGCTAACAATATCGGCACAAAATATGTGGATGCATCCTTTACAGGCGATATACCCGTAACGGAGCTTGCACAGAGCGTAACAGTTGACGAAGAAGAACAGGCAATATACATAAAGCTTGTAAACTCAACGGGAAGCGAAAGATCCGTAAATCTCAACCTGAGCGGTTTCGGCGATTTAAACTACGCATCAAACCAATATATTTCTGCGGATTACAAATCAGCGTGCAACGAGATAGATACTGATTACTATATTGCGCCGCAGGAAAAACAGCTTGAAATAAACGGAGAGACCGTTACCGTAAACACAGATAAATACAGTGTTAACGTAATAAGAATAGCTTACGGCAGCAACGACGGCAGCACACTTTATCAGCTGCCCGAGGATATGCCCCAGCAGGTATCCGGCTATCTGCCGCCTGCCTTGAGAATTGCAATACCCTGCGTTATAGGCGTTGTAGTGGCGGGTGCAGTAATAGCGGTTATAGCAGTAAAGATTTCAAATAAGAAAAAGAGAAAGTAAATGAAAAAGTTTTTAGCAGTATTTTTAACGGTGATTATTACGGCATTATCGCTGTCTGCCTGCTCAGCAGAAGCGATTTACACAAGTATTGATAGAAAAGATCAAAACAGTGTAGCAGCTGTTACATTTAACTGCGCTGCCCCGTGGGGAAGCCTGCTTGACGGCACGCAGTCATCGGCGCGCGTAAAGAAATTTGCCGCATATATGAATACGGTAAATCCTGATTTTATAGGCACTCAGGAAATGAATTCAAACTGGCTGACAAAGCTGGGTGAACTTATGCCGAATTATGAATCTTACGGAGTTGCCCGCGGCGGAGATGACAGTGAAAAAACATCAGAAATGAATGCAGTTTTCTGGCTCAAGGACAAATATACTCTTATTGACAAAGGCACCTTCTGGCTTTCAGAAACGCCTGACAAGGAAAGCCGTTACGAGGGTGCGGGATGCAACAGAATATGCACTTGGGTACTGCTTGAAAGCAACGAAACAAACAGTCAGTATCTTTATATGAATACACATCTTGATAATGTGAGCGAGGAAGCACAGGGCTTCGGCGCAAAAGTTATTCTGAACGAAGAGCAGAAACTGACAGCTCAATACCCCGACGCATCAGTTATTTTATCTGGTGACTTCAACCAAACAAGAGGAATGAGCGCCCACAACGAAATATCACAGGTGCTGAATGATTCTCTTTCAGCGGCTGACGAAAGCGAGATAAAAGGCACATATCAGGAATGGGGCGAGCAGAACAACCCAGAGCCTATAGACTTTATCTTCTATTCGGACACACTGGCGGCTGTAGAATATCAGGTGCTTGACGATATTTCAAACGGCTATGTAAGCGACCACTATGGTGTTTACACGGAATTTGCGGCAGTATAACGCACAAAACATATCCTAAACAATATCAACATATAACTAAAAACCGTCTCTTTATGGGGCGGTTTTTTTGTGGCGCAAGTGAATATTCTACATATAATAGTGATGACGGGCAGCTGCCCGATACAGTGATGATTGACAGGGGCGGATAATTCAAATATAATAAATAAAAAAAGGTTAGCTTTGACTAACTTATATATTGACGGTGATAAAATGTATATACAGGTAATTCAGGGATTGCTGCTTCCGTTCGCAGGCACGGTTCTGGGCGCCGCGTGTGTATTTTTCATGAAGAAAGAACTGAATGAAAATATACAAAGGATATTTACGGGTTTTGCGGGCGGCGTTATGGTGGCGGCAAGCATATGGAGCCTGCTTATTCCTGCAATGGAACAGGCGGACTACATGGGAAAACTATCATTCATACCGGCAGTGGTGGGCTTCTGGGCAGGCGTGCTTTTTCTTCTGCTGCTCGACAATATTATCCCCCACCTGCATCTGGACAGCGATACCCCCGAGGGCATCAAAAGCCCTATATCAAGATCCGCAAAGCTTGTGCTTGCCGTTACGCTGCACAACATACCGGAAGGCATGGCAGTTGGCGTTGTCTATGCCGCTCTTTTGTCAGGAGGCACAGACATAACAGTTACAGGCGCACTTGCGCTTTCCCTGGGAATAGCTATTCAGAATTTTCCCGAGGGAGCCATAATTTCCATGCCGCTGCACAGCAGAGGAACGGGAAAAATGAAATCATTTATCGGCGGCGCTCTGTCAGGAATAGTTGAGCCGCTGGGTGCGGTTATAACTATACTTGCGGCAAGTTTTGTAACGCCGATACTTCCCTATCTTCTCAGCTTTGCAGCCGGGGCAATGATATATGTTGTTGTGGAAGAACTTATACCCGAAATGAACATAGGCAAACATTCAAACACGGGAACCCTATGCTTCGCCCTCGGTTTCACCATTATGCTGGCGCTTGACGTTGCGCTTGGATAATAAGTAAAAAGACACGCAGACCAACTGCCTGCGTGTCTTTTTATTTTTGTTATCAATAACCGAATGTATTTGAATTTTTGGCTGCCGATTTTGCGGACATACTATTTGTGGAAGCAAACAGACTGTCAGTAGGAGCAACAGGACAAAGAAGCACCTTGCCCGTACCCCTGTAAACATTCACAAGCCCCTCACCGCTGACGGCAGAACCCGAAAGCGATTTTGTTGTGCGTTCAACGGTAAATTTGAGTGAAGAAGTCCAGCACATAGCAAGATTACCGTCAATCTTGAGCTCGTCATTATCAAGATTTACTTCAATAAGCTCCTCAGCAGGGACGTTACTTTCAAGCACTGCAACACCTCTGCCGCTGAGGGTTAAGTTGAAAAGTCCTTCGCCGCCTACTATAGCCGAAGAAATATTTGTACGAGCCGTAACATTACGTGCAACACTTCCTTCGCAAGCAAGGAACATACCGTCTTCAACAGTCATTCCCGATCCCCATTCGGATACCTCCTGCAGGATTAGAAATTTATAAGTGGGCTCAAGCACAAGAAGTCCGTTTCCTACATATTCGGGCTTTACGGCGGATTCCTTAGTAACGGAGCCTTTTACTATCTTTCCGAGCAGATCGCCTACACCTTTTATTCCGCTTGTTGCCTGAACGGAACCCGTAAACCACTGCATAGAGCCTGCCTGTGTAACAACGGAATTGCCGTTTAATTCCGCCACCAGCTGGCGGCGCCTTACATCCATTTTGCTCATAAAGTATTGGGTCTGTGCGTTAAATGCCGAAACGCTCAGATCTTTTTCGTATTCCAGCACCTTAAAACATCCGAGCGAGCTGATAATCTTACGGTTTTGATTTGTTAAATTATTTACTGAAACTGCCATAAATTTTCTCCTTTATCAACGGCTTTCGCCTTTATTTTTCGGGATATGCCGCGCGGCGCATTGCTGTTTTTATATCTAACAGGCACTCATATTCATACCACGGCGCCTCTTCCTTTATCATCTGAGAAAGAGCGGGGCAGATATCGCGGCTGATGATGTATTTTTTTATTAAAAATTCTTTTCTGACATTTTTAGTGAGGTATGACCTGTGTATCAGAGAAAAATCGGTAAGAAGCAAAAATACGCCCTGCTGATATTTTGTAAAATCATTTGTGGGAATATCTATGAGTTTTGCCTTTGGCGAAGTATCTATGGGGTTGCCGTCCATGATATCCTTAACACTTTTGAACACAGCGGGGGCAAGATCCGTCTTTCTCATACTTCTTAGCATCTGCGGGCTGTTATACACCGTTACGTTATAGGAATTCAGCCAGCATTCCGCCGTTACTATATCGTTTGTATAATTATCGGTATCAGAAATCTCCGCCGTATAAAGCACAATATCATCCTTAAAATCCTCTCTGCCTTTCAGTGCAAAAGAAAGAGCAACATAAAGGGATTTTGTAAAATCTATAAACGGCGATATATCAAGATAATGCTGGGCAAATGCACACAGCTCGTAAAGCCTGTATTTTGTGACCGTTCCGAAAACATTGCGAAAGATATTATAAAACTCACCCAGATTTTTATAATAATCAAGCAGAAATTCGCAGTTTATATCTCTGTACGGCTCATTGCTGTAAAGCAGTTTATCCTTATCTCTGAGCAAGGTGGGCATAAGAGGTCTTGAAAGATTTGAGACCCTTTCACCACGGTAAAAAATTCTTCTGTCTTTATTATAATATTCACTGTCAAACGGCTCTTTGATAAGACTGAGAAAACTTTCCTCATCGTCTATCTTGATCTCGCTTACGCTGAAATCGAAATCAAGTTCTTCCTCCAGTTTTCTTTCCAGTCCGTTAAAAATACCGCGTTTACTTTCCATTTTTATCACCATACTAATTATACAATATGATGATTGTGAAAAAAAGAGCAAATTATTAATCTTTTCATTGATTTTAGTTTTGTAAAATGTTATTATAATGGCGAAAAAGCTATGAAGGAGTACATTTAATATATGAGAGGTATAAAAACAACAAAATCAAGGCTCAGAAAAATCATTTTCACCGAAGTTGCCAAGATGGCATATGAAGGTTGGGATGAAAAGAAATTTGAAAATCTGCCTTATAAAATAATCACCGGCGACGTTGCCCAATACAGAGACAGCGTTTTCGTTGAACGTGAAGTTGTTGCGGAAAGGCTCAGAGCGGCAATGGGCTTATCACTCAGGGATTTCAATGACTTTTCATCAATTTGCGAGGGTATTGACGAAAGTCTTGTAGATGAAAAGTACTATGAGCCCCCTCTTATTGATATAATTAAATTCGCCTGCAACAGATGCCCTGAAAACAGAGTATATGTTACAAATGCCTGCCAGAACTGTCTTGAGCACCCCTGCGTGGAGGTGTGCCCCAAAAAGGCGGTTTCCATCAAAAACGGCAGATCATTCATAGATGAAGAAAAATGCGTTAAATGCGGAATGTGTATAAATGCCTGCAGTTACAACGCAATAGTAAGGCAGGAACGCCCCTGCTCAAAAGTGTGCGGAATGGACGCTATTAAATCAGATGAACTCGGCAGAGCTGAGATTGATCCGGACAAGTGCGTATCCTGCGGTATGTGCCTTGTCAGCTGCCCGTTCGGCGCTATCATTGACAAGAGCCAGATATATCAGACTATTACCGCCCTCAAGAGCGATACACCCGTTTACGCCGCTATTGCCCCTGCTTTTGCAGGCCAGTTCGGCAATGTAAGCACCGGAAAGATAAGAACAGCTTTCAAAGAACTCGGATTTGAAGATGTTCTTGAAGTTGCCGTAGGTGCTGATCTGTGCACAATAGAAGAAGCTCAGGACTTCATGAAGGAAGTTCCCGAAAAACAGCCTTTCATGGCTACATCCTGCTGCCCGGCTTGGTCTGTAATGGCTAAAAAGCTGTTCCCCGAATTTGCGTCCTACATTTCAATGGCGCTTACCCCCATGGTTCTTACAGCAAGACTTATAAAAGAAAAGCATCCTGACTGCAAGGTTGTTTTTGTAGGCCCATGTGCGGCTAAAAAACTTGAAGCAAGCAGAAGAACAATCAGAAGCTATGTTGATTTCGTGCTTACTTTTGAAGAATTCAGCTCAATTCTTGAAGCAAGAAACATTGATATTGCACAGTGCGAGGAAGGAGAACCCCTTGGCGGTGATTCAAGCGGAGACGGCAAGGGCTTTGCAGTAAGCGGCGGCGTTGCCAAAGCCGTAGAAAACGCTATAAAGGAAATGGATCCCGGCAGAGAAGTTCTTACAGCAAGAGCAGAGGGACTTCCCGAGTGCCGCAAAATGCTTCAGCTTGCAAAAGCCGGAAAGTACAACGGCTATCTGCTTGAGGGTATGGCGTGCCCCGGCGGCTGCGTAGCCGGCGCGGGAACAATTGCAAATGTAAAGAAATCATCCGTTGCCGTAACACAGATGGCTCAGAAATCTGAAGATCAGAATGTTCTCAGCTCTAAATTCAAGGAATACCTTCATATACTTGAGGAGAAGTAATTGAATTTTCCTTATAAAAACCGCTATTAAACAAATTAAAAGCGTTTCTTTGGGAGTATTTCCCTGAGAAACGCTTTTTTACATATATTTCCTCTTGACAAATGTGAAATTAATTTTAAATTTGTTACAGCAATTTTAATTTTGTCATTACAATGTTGCCATGTGTGTAATAACCTGCTATTATATTAAAGGAAAGGCGGTGCTGACATGGCTAAAGAAACAAAACAGCATATCCTAAAAGGATTTTCAGAGCTTTTAATTGATTATGACTTTGACAAAATAACTGTTACCATGCTGGTTGAAAAATGCAATATAAGCAGGCAGACTTTTTACTATCACTTTGCCGACATACAATCTCTTATTGACTGGGGTGTAAAGCAGTACACACAAGGATGTGTTGAGACCGCTAAAAATGCCAGAGATATGAAAGATGCAACCGTAATCTACCTTAAAGAAATTGAAAGAAACAAAGTATTTTTAAAGAAAGTCTTTACTTCTTCGCTCTCTCAATATATGACTAAACTGATAAGAGACAGCATTATTGAGTATTCTTCCGAATTCTACAATCAGGCAGTAAGGCACGGATACGCAAGATCTGACACAGCTGAAATGATAATTGAATTTACTGCTAACGGTGTTACGGGTTTTATAGTAACCCACATACTGGAAGACAGCAATATGAATATTGACGAGCTTGCCGAAAAGATGAACCACAGCATATTTTTGCGCCTTGCCGGCAGAAATCTGCTTGATCACCAAATGTAAATATCTTATAAGAAGGAAAAATCCCCCTGCATTGCAGAGGGATTTTTTTATATGAACTGATTTGAAGCAGGGTCATATTTATACCCGATTGATGCAAGCTTTGCCTCTATCTCATTTTTTTCTTTACCTGCTGAGGCGCACAGTTCATCAAGATCTGAATAATAATCTCTTAGCTGCATATTTACTGCGCTGAGAAGCATAACAGGGTCATTAGGAAGTTTCATATAAAAATCACCTTTCATTGGTAATGAACGCAAGCGGCGCTTTCCAACCACTAAAATAGCACAAATTGCGCGTATTTTCAATAAAAAAAGCAAACTATATATTGAATATTTTTTAAAGTTATGAGATAATATATTGATTATAATTATATAAAACACGGAGAAAAAAGATGGAAAACGGAAAAAGGCTTGCGGAGCTTTTATTCCCGCACATTTCAAAAACACCTGAATATTACGAGAGCAAATACCCCGTAAGAGATCTCAAGGAAGGCGCTCGTGTAACACGATTTGCGCCGAGCCCAACGGGGTTTCTTCATTTCGGCAATCTTTTCACCTGCCTTATTTCATACAAAACTGCAAAAAGCACGGACGGCGTATTCTATGTTCGTGTTGAAGACACAGACCAAAAGCGCAAAATAGAAGGCGCTGTGGGTGTTATGCTGAACGGACTTTCTTATTTCGGCATAGTACCTGACGAGGGAGTTACAGGCGAGGAAGAGGAAAAAGGAAACTATGGCCCTTATTACCAGAGCCAGAGAAAAGAAATATATCAGGCTTTTGCAAAAAAACTGGTTGAGGAAGGATACGCGTATCCCTGTTTCTGCACTGCAGAGGAACTTGACGAACTCAGAGCCACACAGGAAAATGAAGATATAAAAGGCTATTACGGCAAATTCGCAAAATGCCGCAGTCTAAGCTATGACGAGATAAAGAACAAAATAGACGCAGGCATGACGTGGACTCTCCGTCTTAAATCACCCGGAGAGGAAAACAAAAAATGCGTGTTTGAGGACATGATAAAGGGCAAAATAGAAATGCAGGAAAATGTGCAGGATATTGTGCTTTTGAAATCAGACGGCATCCCCACATACCATTTTGCCAGCGTTGTAGATGACCACCTTATGAGAACCACTCATGTTGTGCGTGGTGATGAATGGATAGCAAGCTGCCCCATTCATATTCAGCTCAACAAGCTTCTGGGCTTCAGAGTTCCCAAATTCGTTCACGTTGCGCCTATTATGAAAACCGAGGGTGAGGGCAAGCGCAAACTTTCAAAGCGCAAGGATCCCGAAGCGGCTGTTTCATATTATTCACAGGAAGGCTACCCTGCCGAGAGCGTAAACGAATATATGATGACACTTGCCAACTCTAATTTTGAGGACTGGCGCAGAGCAAACAAAAACGAGGATATTTCAAAATTCCCGTTCAACATCAAAAAGATGAGCGTTTCAGGCGCGCTTTTTGACATTGCCAAGCTTAACGACATTTCAAAAAATGTAATCTCCGCAATGAACTGTGAAAAGGTCTATTCCCTTTCTTATGAATGGGCAAAGGAGTATAACAAGGAACTCGCCTCCCTTTACGAGCAGGACGTAGACCGTGCAAAGGCAATTCTTAATATTGACCGTGAAAACAAGAAGCCCCGCAAGGACATTGCCAAGTGGAGCGATATTCCGGACTATATCAGCTACATGTTTGACGAGACATTTGAGCCGTGCTATGAGCTTTGCGGAAACGCCACGGCACAGCTTGCAGTTAAGACACTTGAAAAATATATTGACACAGTTAATCTTAATGATACAAAAGACGAATGGTTTGACAGAATAAAGAGCATCTGCGAACCCGTTGGCTGCACGCCGAATGTTAAGGAGTACAAACAAAACCCGGAAAGCTTTGCCGGCCACGTAGGCGATATTTCAACAATAATCCGCGTTGCACTTACAGGACGCACAAACACACCGGATCTATATGAAATAACAAAACTTCTTGGCAAAGAAAGAGTTAACGCAAGGCTTAGCGCAGCGCTGAAGCATTACAGGGAGGATATATGATGGCAAGAGAAGACAGCAAGGAAATCAAAGAAAGCTCAAACTTTATAAATGATATTATTGAGAAAGACCTTGAAACGGGCGCTTACTCAAGAGTGCAGACACGTTTCCCGCCCGAACCGAACGGCTACCTGCATATAGGCCACGCTAAGGCAATTTGCATAAATTTCGGTGCAAAGGAAAAGTTCGGCGGTATCTGCAATCTGAGATTTGATGACACCAACCCCACAAAGGAAGATACAGAATACGTTGACGCTATTGCAGAGGATATCAAATGGCTCGGCTTTGACTGGGACAACGCTTACTTTGCATCAGACTATTTTGATTATTTATTTGAATGTGCAATAAAGCTTATCAAAAAGGGAAAGGCTTTCGTATGTGACCTTACTCCCGAAGAACAGCGCGAATACAGAGGCACACTCACTGAGCCGGGAAAAGAGAGCCCTTACAGAAACAGAAGCATTGAGGAAAACCTTGATCTTTTCCAGAGAATGGCAAACGGAGAATTCCCCGAAGGTTCAAGAGTGCTTAGAGCAAAAATAGATATGGCAAGCCCCAACCTTAATATGAGGGATCCCATTATCTACCGTATAATGTATGCTCATCACCACCGCACGGGAGACAAGTGGTGCGTTTATCCGATGTATGATTTTGCGCATCCGCTTTCCGACGCTTGCGAAAAAGTTACCCACTCTCTCTGTTCTCTTGAATTTGAAAACCACCGCCCGCTTTACGACTGGGTAGTTAATGAATGTGTTGAGGGTGAAAAACCGAGACAGATAGAATTCGCAAGAATGAACCTTAACTACACGCTTACATCAAAGCGCAAGTGCCTTAAACTTGTTCAGGACGGTATTGTTGACGGTTGGGATGACCCGAGAATGGCAACGATAAGCGGTATGCGCCGCCGCGGCTATACACCAGCCGCAATCCGTGATTTCTGTGAAAGGATAGGCGTTTCAAAGGCATACAGCGTTATTGATTTTGCTCTGCTTGAGAGCTGCGTAAGAAATGACCTTAATATGACCTCTCGCCGCGCAATGGCAATTCTTGACCCGATAAAGCTTGTTATAGATAACTATCCCGATGATAAGACTGAGGAGATAACGGTAGAGTATCATCCCGATCATCCCGAATACGGCTCAAGAACGATGACATTCTGCAAAGAGCTTTACATTGAACGCAATGACTTTATGATAGAGCCTGTTAAAAAATATTTCCGCCTTTTCCCAGGCAATGAGGTAAGACTTATCAAGGCATATTTTGTTACCTGCACAGGATATGAAACAGATGAAGACGGAAATGTTACAGTTGTTCACTGCACTTATGACCCCGCAACATTCGGCGGAGACAGCCCGGACGGCAGAAAAGTAAAGGGCACTATTCACTGGGTATCCGCAAGGGACAATGCAAAGGCTGAAGTAAGACTTTATGAAAGACTTTTCAATGTTCCTAACCCGAGTGACGAAGAGGGTGTTTCATCATTTGAGGACAACCTTAACCCCGACTCACTCAAAACCGTAACCGCTTACTGTGAAAAAAGCCTTGCGAATGCACAGCCGGGTGACAGATTCCAGTTTATGAGAAACGGATATTTCTGCGTGGACAAAAACAGTACGCCTGAAAAACTCATTTTCAACCGCACCGTTCAGCTCAGAGACAGCTTCAACGCAAAAAAATAATTGTTTGAACACCTTGCATAGCTAAGGCATGAAAATAATTTATAAAACCATATGACAAAACCCCTTTTGCGATTTGCAAAAGGGGTTATTTTTTTTATACTGTACTTTTAATTTTGAGAAGTTACGCTGTCAATACACGATATTGCATTCAAAGTACGCGGAAAGCCGATAAACGGCAGGCACTGTGTTATTGCGTCTATAAGCATTTCTCTGGTATTTCCTACGCTTATATTTGCGGCTGCATGCGCCTTTGCCTGAGGCTCACACCCGCCAAGCGAGCATATAGCACAGAACGTGATAAGTTCACGCATCTTTAAATCAAGTGTTTTTCTTGTATAAAAATCGCCGAAGCAGTAAGCTGAAAGATAATCCTGAATATGCTTTAACTCCTGCGGAGCAGAGGCACGCATATTGTTTATATTATCAGCACCGAAAATCTCCCGCTGCACGGCAAGGCCTTTTTCAAGCCTTGTATCATCATCAACCGTTGTCTGCTCTGTTACCGTTTCAGATACACCTGCTTTTTCAAAAGCCGCATACGCTTCTTTAAGTGAAAGATTAACCCTTTCTAGCCCCACATACGGCGCGCACTGAATAAGAGTTTCTCTTATCTCATTTGCCGAAGCACCTGTTCTGAGCGCCGCAAGAGAATATTTTTCAATTACCTCATATGTTCCTGATGCTGTGAGTGAGGCAAGTGTAATAAGAGCCTTCTGAGAATCGGAAAACACACCGTGATCAAGCACATCGGCACACAAAAATTCACTCGCTATTGAGTTAAATTCCTTATCCGTATACCCATTTGTAAAGGTTTCACCATCAAACCACTTTGCGCTGTTTTCAACAGCTATTTTCATTCTTTTCATAAAAAACACCTCCGCAACAGATAATTTTTATTTTTCTGCCGGTAAATTTTCAGCCATAACACCCACCAATTTGTGCGGCACATAAAGCTCCTCAAGATACGATATCTCTTCATCTGTAAGCGCAAGTTGAGTTGATTTCACTGCGCCGTCGATATGCGATACTTTCGTTGCGCCGACAACGGGCGAGGTTACCTTAGTGAGAAGCCACGCGAGTGATACTTCCGTCATTGATACGCCTCTTTTTTCTGCGATATCAGCTACCCTGTCTATAATTGCGGAATCCACACTTTCGGTTTCTCCGTATTTAAAGCGTGCGTAGCTGTCTTCCCGCAGACGTTTTGAGGTCTCTCCCCTGTGTTTGGAAAGCCTGCCGCCTGCAAGCGCACTGTAAGGAGTAAGGGCAATATTATCCTCTTTGCAGAGTTTCACCATTTCCCTTTCCTCTTCACGGAATATAAGGTTATAATGCCCCTGAACTGAAACAAACTTCTCAAAGTTTTCTTTCTCTGCAAGGGCATTTGCCTTCGCAAGCTGATACGCATAACAGTTAGAAATGCCTATATATCTTGCCTTACCTTCTTTCACGGCATTATTAAGCCCTTCCATTATCTCATAAAGAGGAGTATTGTAATCCCACATATGGTAAATATAAAGGTCAACATAATCCGTGCCCAAATTCATAAGGCTTTTGTCTAACATATGCCTTATATGCTCCTGCCCGGAAACATTTTCATTTATTTCCTGAGGAGTTCGAGGCAAAAACTTGGTTGCAATAACGGCTTTATCCCGCGGCAGGTATTTTTTTAACGCCTGCCCCAGATACTGCTCGCTTGTGCCGTTCTGATATACAAGTGCAGTATCGAAGAAATTTATTCCCTGTTCAACGGCGTGTTTAACTATTTCTTCGGTCTTTTCTCTGCCCACAGTCCATGAATGCTGTCCGTTTTGGGGATCCCCGAAACCCATGCAGCCCAAACATATTCTTGAAACTGATAAATCAGAATTTCCCAGTTTTACATATTTCATATCAACTCACCTTTCATTACCTCATAAACCTGTAAGTTTATATTTTAAATAATCAAGACGCTGAAGCTTATCCTCCATGGAATGTATCTGGCACAGCAGTGAATTTCTTTTTTCGCAAAGCATACAGAACAAAGAGCTATCTTTTTTACCGCTGAGCTTTGCCCTCATATACCTGTCTGTTTCTTCTGCTGAAAAACCGATATCACGCAGTGTGATAATAATGCTGAGATTTTCAATATCCTCATCGCTGTACTCATGGGGCCCCGCAGTATTTTCATATTTACCGCAAAGGAAGCGATGCTCATATTCCTTTATTATTTCAGGCGGAATATTGTATTTTTCACTAATTTCAAAAAGTGTCATACTGCGGCTCCTCCCACAATCAGCTTCCTTTCCCGAGCAAAAAGAAAAGGCATACCGATTAAGCCGCAGATATTTTTCTGCCGCTTTCACGGTACACCCTTATTTTAACCCTGTTTATTTATCATGTAAAATACTTATATTGTATCATCAGGCATACCTGAAATACATTTCCTGACTTCTTGTATAAATTCAGAGCATGCAGCTGATGACGGCTGTTCTTTTTTCCACGCGAGCACTGCTCCCGCTTCCAGCGGCGGAGAAAGAGGTATGGTTTTAACGCCTTTATATTCATCGTCAAGAACATAGCATATAGCGGCTCCTACGCCGTTTTGCACCATGCTTACTGCGTTTCTGACAAGATTATAAGAAACAGCTGTTTCAATATTATCATAATATTTGCCAAACCAGCCCGCAAGCTCCTGTTTAACAGTCTCTCTGTATACAAATATAAGCGGAATATCAGCCAAATCACTCGGAGTTACAAATTCTTTTTTTGCCAGCGGAGAATCTTCCCTAACCATTACCGCCCATCTCTCTTTTACGGGCATACGCGCAAATTCATATCTGCTTATATCAACGGGTTCCATAAGAAGTCCCATGTCAAGCAGGCCCTTTTCTATGCGTTCTTTTATGTCATCAGCATTTGCCGTATATATAGTGAAATGAATACGGGGATGTTTTTGCCTGAACTGAGCTATCTGAGCAGATAAAAAATCCATATTGCGTGTTTCTCCGCAGCCTATGGATATTTCGCCTGAGAGTTCGTGACTGTCTCCGGACAGTTCCTCTATCGTTTTATCTGCAAGGGAAACAAGCTCCTGCGCACGGCGCCGCAAAAGCATTCCGTCCTCTGTGAGTTTTATATTATGGTTGCTTCTGCTGAAAAGTTTCACTCCCAGCTCTTCCTCAAGCTGCATTAGCTGACGGGACAGAGTAGGCTGTGTTATATGCAGCAATGCCGCCGCTTTCGTTATATTCTCTTCGCGCGCAGTCATGAGAAAATATCTGAGCACTCTGAGTTCCATACTTTCGCCCCCTTCAGGATAATTTTAACACATCTGTAAAACATAATCAACATATCTGATATGCAGAAATAGAGCAAAAGCATTTCAAGGGGCTTTTATACTGTTTTTATCAAGAAAAAACAAACAAAAATCCCCCTATACAGGGGGATAAAACATTTATGACGCTGATTTCATTGTAAGTCTGAGCTTATCTGCAATCATTGCTATAAATTCGGAATTTGTGGGCTTTCCTCTCTGGCTCTGTATCGTATATCCGAAATAGGATGACAGCACATCAACATCGCCTCTGTCCCAAGCAACTTCAATGGCATGACGAATTGCCCTTTCCACTCTTGACGGCGTGGTGTTATACATTTTTGCAACAGTTGGATAAAGAAGTTTAGTAACAGAAGAAAGCATTTCCGTATCCGAAACAGATAGTTTTATTGCGCTTCGCAGATACTGATAACCCTTTATATGAGCAGGAACACCTATCTGACGCATAATATCCGATATAACTACGTCTATATCATAATCCATAACGGGCTCTTTACTGCTGTGTGTACTTTTCCACATTGATAATCTTTCAATTTTACGGCTTACCGACTGTGCGCTTACAGGTTTGAGCAAGTAGTAATCAGCGCCTTCGTTCATAAGCTGCTCCTCAAAACGCGGATTATCAACAGAAGAAAGTATAAGTACAAGCGGCTTTTCACCCGGATTTTCGGAAATATGATCGAGCACATCTATTGCATCCGCATTAGGCATAAAAGCATCCATGAGCACAGCGTCGTAATGCTGAGATTCCAGCACGGATATTATCTTATTTCCGTCCTTGGCACATACAGACGCCTCAAATCCTGCTTTTACAAGCTCTTTCACGCATTCTTTACCGAATTCATCGGATTCTCCTACCAAAACTTTAAATTTTCTTTCCATAAGTTTACCTCCGTTTGTGTATTTCTTTCACATTTTACCATTATGCGGTAATTTTTGCAACTATTTTTCACTTATTTTTTGAATTTTTATAATTTTATTCACAAAACAGTTTTTTCGACATTATTCTACACTTAAAAATTACATTTTGCACAAAAAACTCGATTTGTATTTAAACTCGCCTTAAAATATGTTATTATTAATTTTAAGAAACAAATAGAGCAAACATTTATATATACTTCACCTATTATTGAATATCTATTGTTTATATTTTAAAACCATTCAAACAAAGGAGTAACCGATTGAAAAAAAAAGTTTTGGTTGTTATACAGCTCCTCCGCCGAGGAGGAATTGAGATAGCAGCTGTCAATTTTGCTTCTCATTTAGATAAAAACAAATACGATATAACTTACTACCTGCAAAACACTTCTGAAGGTCAGGATGAAGAACTTGTTAAAAGTGTTTTAAAAAGCGGCTCAAAAATAATAACAAAAGAAAGCTCCAATGCCGGATACTTAAGCGGGTTAAAAGATGCCCTGCGTGTAATGAGAGCAGGAAAATATGATATTGTTCATTCCCACGTTATGTTTTACAACGGCATTATAATGCTTGCAGCAAAAATGAGCGGAATAAAAAAGCGTGTTTCACATTCCCACGCCACAGAGTGGAACAGAAAAGAAACACTGCCTTTTAAAATTTACCGTGCTTTTATGAGAAAACTTATTAACATGTTTGCAACGGACAAGCTTGCCTGCTCAACAGCTGCCGGGAACTATATGTACGGCAAAAAAGAATATGCCGCAGACGGAACCTTCCTTGCAAACGGCATAGAAATTGAGCGATACTCATTAAGCAATGATACGCGCGCAAAAAAACGTGCCGAACTTTCAATAAGTAAAGATGAAATACTTGTGGGCCATATCGGCACGATATACAGAATTAAAAACCAAGTTTTCCTTGTTGAAATATTTGCAGAAATGCTGAAATCAAATCCAAATCTTAAATTAATACTTGCGGGAGAAATAGTTGACGGAGATATAATAAAAGAAAAATCGCGTGAACTTGGAATTGAGGACAAAGTATTTATGCTCGGCCAGCGAACGGATGTGGCAGAACTTCTGCAAGCATTTGATATAATGATTTTTCCCTCATTAAACGAAGGACTGCCCGTTTCACTAATTGAAGCACAGGCGAGCAAACTTCCCTGCCTGATATCAGACAGAGTAACAGCAGAAGTTAAATTTAACAGCAATGTTGATTTCATGCCGCTTGAAGTAGATGCTGAAAAATGGAGCAGCCGAGCCTTTGAACTTATGAAAGCAGACAGAAACGGCATAGATATTACAGCACTTTCAGAAACTTATGACATAAATAAAGTTGCTCAGAAACTTGACGATATTTACAGCGCCGGGGGTAGCAAATGATCAGTATAATCGTTCCTGTATACAATGTTGAAAAATACCTTGAGAGATGCATAGAGAGCATTGTAAATCAGACTTACAAAGATATTGAAATCATTCTGGTAGATGACGGCTCACCTGACAACTGCCCTGCAATCTGCGACCTATATGCAGAAAAAGACAGCCGTATAAAAGTTATACATAAGCAAAACGGCGGGCTTATAAACGCGCGCAAATCAGGGCTTGAAATCGCACAGGGAGATTATATCGGCTTTGTTGACAGCGATGACTGGATAGAACCCGAAATGTATGAATATTTCGCTCAAATGATAAATAAATATTCTCCGGATATGGTATTGAGCGACTTTTACTATGACAATAACGGTCAACTTACTGACAGTGAGCAGCTGTTTGATAAGGAATATTATGATAAAAACGCTTTGGAAGAATTTATTTATCCCAAAATGCTTTTCAGCGGAACTTATTATAAATTTGGGATAAATCCCTGCTGCTGGAGCAAGGTTTTCAAAAAAGAGCTTATTAAAAAAAATCTGCCGCTTGTTGACGGCAGAATAAAAATGGGAGAAGACGCCGCTTTTACTTATCCGTGTCTTATTGACGCAAAGTCAGCGGCAACAGTTAAAAAACCTTGTTACCATTACAATATTAATCCTGAAAGCATGACAAAATCATACGATGAAAAGTTAAAGGATATAATTTTTCTACCGTATAAACGCATAAAAGAAAAATGCTGTGAAGCAGGTATTGACTTGGGGAAACAGTTAGATTATTATTTACTGTATCTTGCAAACTTTCTTATAAGAAATGAAATGTTTTCAAAAAATCCTAACAACGGAATTGATGCGCTACTTACAAATCAAGATGTAATTAACGCTTCAAAAAGCGCTGATTTATCTGTATTACCGCTTCACACAAAAGTATTTACCACGGCACTTAGATTAAAAAGCAAAGCACTTTTAAATCTTTATCTGCACTTACTTAAAATCGCAAAAATGTAAAAACAAAAGGCGGCAAATATGCCGCCTTTATTTATTGCTTTCAAGAACCATGTCAACTATATCACTGTCAACATCCATATTGAATTTACGAGCAAACACCGCGGGAGAAGATTTTATCAGATCATAGTCTTCTTTTCTGAAAATATAAGGATCTCCCCTATCCCAATCTATAAGACGGGCACACGCAAGGTGGTTATCGTTGCAATTCTTCATATAAAGATTTTGTGAAAACGGGCTGTTGATAAAAATTGTTTGAACAAACACCTCGTCACCGCAGTAAGAATATTTGAAAACCTTTTCCCACTTATCAATATTTTCAACGATATATTCAGCAAACTCGCCTGTAATACTAAACCAATTACAACCTTTCTGAACTTTAAAGTTATCTTTTTTCAGGCGATTTACACCTAACAGTTTTTCAACTTTTAAAACAGAATATGAAATAAGTTTTCTAACAAAAGTTCTTTTATTTCTAAAAAAATGATAGTATCTGATTCTGCCTATCGACTGTTCTGACACTTTTTCTGAAGAAAAATGGATAAACTCTTTGCCGTTATTTTCTTTAAAAAATTCATGGATTTCATCATTTGATTTAATAGGCAGGTCGCAGCCTGAAATCAAATGAAAATATGAATACTTTTTACCTTTGCTTTCATTTTCCACGGCGGCTTTGAGCAATATTATTTCTGCCTTTACCTGGCTGAAATCGCCCCAAGTAACATTAATTCTGTCAGTAAAATGGATTTCAGAATATTTGGGTATTTTTCTGAAATGCTCAAAATCAAAATTATCTGCTTCTGCATCAATGTGCACAAATATATCGTTTCGCTTATCATCAAGCGCAGAAATAAGCTTTTCAAGCAAATCAAACTGATTGTGGGCTATAATCATAACAGCGTGCATAAAACATCACCTAAAAAATGAATATGTATATATTATACATTAAAATTGTGATTAAATGTAATCTCAATCCCAAATTATTAATCAAAGCAATAATTAAAACATCAATGTATTTTGCAAGCTATTGCTTTTTATTTTTAGCAAATAAAAACCTATCAGAAAAAGTAAATACCTTTTTTAACAAAACTGCCAGCAAAAGAGTTACGGCAAAGCTTACTGAAACAAATACATATACATTGTCTATATCGAAATGCAAAAGCACATTCATTGGTATGCGCATCAAAATATAAATTTCAAATAAATGCTTTCCGAAAAATTCAAGTATTTTATTATTGATATCGATTTTCATGGTTGCTGCCACTATCACTGCGCACAGAGCAACCTGGGAAATTTCATAGCATATTATGTTGCTTCTAAGCAGATGAGAAACTATGAAAACAGCGCAGCATAAAATCAGCAATCCGAAATAATTTATAGGCTTTTTTCTGACGAAGTTTTCTATTTTATCTTTACCAACAGAATACCACATACCAAGCGGATATAACAGCACTGTATCAAACCACCAGGCATCCTTACTGGCTAATGCGAGCACTGCTATATAAACTACTGTTAAAACAGTTACAAGCCAAACTGCCTTTGAAGTTTTATCTTTAAAAATTTTAAATGCTAAATATGTTATGAGATACAATATAAGTATTGCAAAAATGTACCAGTTACTATTTCCTACCGATTCCCAGCCGGTAAAGGAAAGCAGCACCTCCAAAATGCTGTAATTTTTTAATGTACCAAGACATAAATCAACAATTACAAAAAGCATAATCGCTATATCAAAATGAAAAAGCGTTTTAGCAAAACGCTGTTTGGGAAAAGCATTTATATAATCTGAACCTTTTTTTATGATTGATTCCATAACTCCGTACCCGGAGTAGAAAAGAAACATTACAACTATTCCCTGGCCCAAGTGGCTCTGTATAACATCGTAAATACTGTTTAATGGGTCTGAGGTATATTCAGGCAGTTTAGAAAGATAGTTTCTTGAGTGGCTTAAAAAGACCATCAAAATGAATATACCTTTAATGCAATTTGTTCTGTCAATTGCAAGATAGTTTTCATTAAATCCGCTTAAAACCGGTCTTGCGAATTTGATTCTCCATAAAATCATCAATAATAAGCACGCAAAAAACAAAGTCATATTGCAAGAAATTCCTCTGAATCATGATCTTTTTTTAGATTTTAAAGATGATATAAATGATAAAATGAGTTTTTTTATTCTGAAAAGAATGTGCCTGAAATTTTTGTTTCTAAAGTATATAGCCAAATAAACAAGATTTGCAACAACAAAGCAGCAGACGCCCTTTACAATAAATCCAAGTATACCTGAAACAGCTATTTTAGAATTCAGTAAAATCAAAAGGTAACTTACAATAGCGGTAACTAATGTTATAAACAACGAAGAACCAAAAAAATACGCGGGAGACCGATCAAAAAAATCTCTGAAAAGAATTATTGGTTCATACCATATATAAGTTAAAAGCTTTGAAATAGCACCTGCAAAAAGAATTCCACAAAGACCCCAGTAATGGCCAAGAAGAATAGCAAGCCCTACATTCAGCACAGCACAAATCAACATTATATATTTAGTTTTTCTGTAAATACCGGCAGCTTCCCTGAAGATCCAAATTGGATTCAAAATACATGTCAAAAAGAAATTTACGCCTATTGCCAAAACCGTATATTCATCCAAAAGGAAATCTTTTCCTATCCATATTTCTATAAAATCATTTAATAGAACATATACGCATGAAGCAATAACAATACAAAACCATGCGCTTATGGTCTGTATTTCCTTAAACACCTTAAACTGTTTTTCTCTTGAATCTTTTACTATCAAATTACCGAGACTGGCAGTAAATGAGGTAAACGCCATGCTAACGTATCCTGTTATCATATTGGTAACAGTAAGATAATTTGAATAGAAACCTACTGTGATAGTTCCCACAAGTTTTGAGATAATTATATTTGTGGTGCTGTTCATCAAAGTAGATGAAACTTTGTAAATGAATACGGAACTAAGATTTGAGAATATATCTTTTTTATCAGCTTTTGAAATCTGTATCTTTTTATTTATGAACGGAAAACGCTTATCGGTTACACGGGAAATATACAAATTATTTATAAGATTAAAAACCACAGTTATAGAAAGATACAAAATATAGTTTTTAAATATAAGCATTCCGGCTATTTGTATTATCTGCGAAACAGCGTTTACCAGCATATTGTATTTTGCAACAACATACCCCTGCTGATACGCATAAAGAACAGTAGTCTTATATACAAAAAGATACGATACAACCGTGCTTGCAAGAGTTAGCAAATAATAGAGATATAAATGGTCTACTTCTTCCGTCATATTTATTATCTGCTTCAAAAACGGCATCAGCGCAAGACCGATCACAGTTATTCCGGCTGCAATTATAGAATAGACTTTTTTATAAAACTGATTTAAAGCAGCAATCTTGTCATAATCATTTTCTGCAACAGGCTTATAATAGCTGTATGTCATTGCCGTTGAAAATCCCAGATCCGCCAAAGACAAAAGAGCAATTACATTTGAAAACAATCCGTTTATTCCAAGCAGCGCTGCGCCGAAAACACGGATAAATACAGTTCGTGAAACAAAAGTCAAAACAAGGGCAAAAGTTTTCTGCGCAAAATTCGATATTAAAGTTTTACTTGATTTTACACTTCTTGCTTCTTCCAATACTTTATTCTCCGTTGATTTTCTTTAATAATTCGTCATAATATGATTTCACAAAAGAATTGTCATATTCAAATGATTTTCCTTTAACTGATTTCACGAATTCCTCAGCCTTGTCCCTGTCAAAACTATCCATAAACAATATATACGGACAATCTTTCAGCACCCATTCATAAACGCCTTTTACCTTATGGGACTTATTGGGAAATGCAATACACGGTGTTCCCGTGATTGCGGAAAATATCATACCGTGCAGTCTGTCAGTAAATACTATCTCGCTTTTCCTGAAGCGATGAAACTGAAGCTCTACTTCTTTTTCTCTTGTTTCAGCACCGAATCTGTGGTCTGCCAGCATATCGAATTTATTTACTTTGCTGAAATTCTCTGAAGCAAACTCCTCAATTTGAGCCTGAGCAGACCTTGAAATTCCTTTTTCAAGATCTTCTCTGAACAAAACAGAAGCTCCTTCCCTTACAGACGGACGGCATTCATTAAGATATAAAACCGAATCGGGAATAAGGCGGATATCAATATCCGGATAATATTCCTTCATCTTCTCGAATGATATCTTATCTCTTGCGCTCAAGGTAAGATCTTTGCACTTTGAATAGAGCTTCTTTGAAATTTCAAGCTGTTCATTTCCCCACTCGGTGTTTTCGTAAAATATAGACTGAGGAAAAACCACTATCTTATTTTTAACTGCCAGTTGAATTACTTGTCTTACAAGAAGCTCTCCGTAATTGAACCACAGCGTGCCCAAATATCCGCCGCCCTCAAAAACTATAGTACTTCTGCCGAGCATCATTTTCATAATACGGGGATATCCAACAAACCTTGAGAGCAAATCTCCGTTTATTTCAAATACAAAATAATCCTTTAAAATCTTTTTTACAGAAATAGCTATTGCATGATCCCCGTAATTCTGATGGCACGGTGTCATCAGCAAAAACAAAAAGTTATTTTTGTGCTTTAACCGTAATAAATTTGCTTTTACAGCATATGTAAGTGCTTGAAATCCGAAAACAAAACGTGCCGCTTTGAACTTAACATATTTCATCACTTTTGGAATGAAATTTATAAGCTTATAAAAAAGCTTGAAGATATTTTTATTAAACGAAAGAATTTCAACCGCCTTTTTATGCTTTTTAGGAACATAACAGTTGTTTAAAATATCATTCTTATAAGTTAAAACAGCATTTGCTATTTCGCTGAAGTATTTTTTTCTGAACTGCTTTGAGTTCATTACGCGGCTTAATATGCCAAATGTATATACGGTAAACCTGTAAACAGCAGCGTTTTCAAGGTCTTTATTGCCCTTACATTCTTTTAATATATCTTCAAACATTTTCCAGCTTACAGCGCGGGCATCAGTAATATAAGCTGTAGTTATTGAATTTCCGCTGTTAAGCAAATAATGATAAAACCATGTTTCAGTTGTAATAAGTTTATTTGCTTTTTGCATCAAATAAAAATTAAAAGGCAAGTCTTCAGCATATTTAATTTTTTCATCAAACCTGAACTGTTTGATAAGGTCAGCCTTATAAAGCTTGCTGCATACTTCCGGTCTTATATTATCAAGCAGCAGATTTTCAGCTATGTCTTTATTTTCAAAAACATTCTCACTTACTATCTGTTTGGTATGGGTGCAGTCTATATTTTCAAAAAAGAAGCCGCTGCAAACGATATCCGCATTATTTTCTAAGGCATATGAAAGCATAGATTGAGCCATATCAGGCTCTATCCAGTCATCACTGTCCACAAAAATTACATAATCGCCCTGCATAATATCCAGAGCTGCATTTCTTGCAGACGAAAGGCCTCCGTTTTTCTTGTGTATAACAATTATTCGGCTGTCTTTTTTTGCCCAATCATCACAAATCTTAGGGCAACTGTCTGTAGAACCGTCGTCAACAAGTATTATTTCGATATTTGAGTATGTTTGATTTACAACACTCTTTATACATTTTTCCAGATATTTTTCAACATTATAGATCGGAATAATCACGCTGATAACTTGATCAAACATAATATTACTTAATTCTCCAAATCAAAAATTTAAATAAGGATGGTGAAATCCAAAGAATAACGGTTTTGACTTTACACATACTTGAAAACATATTGCTTTTAAGAACATATTTTCTGTATTTCATAATATCAGAACGCAATTCATTTTGCATATCGGGGAACGCCTTATTCCTTATACAGCCGGAAAGAACAATAAAAGCGGAATCCACAAGGCTCTTAACAACATACGGAAATACAGTTGAATTATTATGTAAACTTTCTAAAATAAGTTTTTTTGCCCTCACTATGGAGTAAGCAAGTTCCTTAAACTCAGAGTTTACAATTGAATTTTCACGAACCATATAATGATATTTCGGGACATCGCAGAAAACAACTTTGGAATTTTGCTGATAGAAACGAAAATTAAACATTATATCCTCTGAACAACCGTCCTCATCCAAAAACCGATTGCTTTTTACAGATTCTGTTTTATAAATCTTGTTCCAAACAGCTCCGCTTGTATAACCGTTGCTTACAAGATCAATCATAAGCTGATCATAATCAGGATATTTAACGGAATAATCATTGTTCTCGCCTTTAAGAGTTTTGCCGTCGTCAAAATAAAAACCACATCTGGCAAGATCGTAATCATCTTTTTTTATAAGATTATACAGAAACTCAATCATATCATCTTCAAGAAAATCATCGCTGTCAGTAAACATAAGATAATCCCCTGCGGCAGCTTCAATTCCTGCATTCCTTGCTGATGAAAGACCTCCGTTAGTTTTATGAATTACTTTTATGCGGCTATCCTTATTTGCCCAATCATCACACATTTTCGGGCAGTTATCAGGCGAACCGTCATCCACAAGTATGATTTCTAAATTTTTATATGTTTGATTTATGATGCTTTTAACACATTTATCAAGATATTCTTCTGTTTTATAAACAGCTACTATTACGCTTATTATATCCGCCATTCTACCAACCCAAAAAAATTAAAAATGGAACCATATTAAACTGCTTCCGTTAAAGTCATACCATAAATGAACAACTGAATATGCAAAAATAAAGAATGAAGTTACTCCTTTATTCATTGCTCTGATCTTTTCTGCATGCGGAGTATCAGAATCATAGGAAGTATTTATTAGCTTATTATCTAATCTGTCTTTCTGTATCTGCATACCCACCATGTAAACCACCGCGGTCATCACCGGAATAACCCATCTGAGCATTCTGAGGAAAAGAAGTCCGCTGACGATTGAACCAAGGCAGAAATAAAGCAATACCTCGGCAAACCTGAAAAACCGTTTTGAACCCTTATCATCAATATATTTTTTAATATATGTGAAAGCATATGCCATGATCAATACAGAAACAATATAAGTTGCCACATTAACAAGGAAATTAGCTTCTAAAGACACTCCGATATTATCAACAGCATTTTCTGTTTTTCCCGCCAAGGTAAGAATAAATTCATTGTCAGATATTTCAGACAGAATTGATATACCAGCGCTTGCGCCTACCAATGTAAAAATTATCAGCACATTAATAAATTTGCTTTTATTGTTGTAAGTAATATATGCTACTGCAGCAAGCGCAACTAAAAGGATTCCCGAAGAATGGAGCCCGCATACAAGCACATAGCCTATTAAACACAGAATAATATTTTTTCTTTCTACAAAATGATAATAAATACATGCTAATGCGATTGCGAACGCCAATCCGTTTCTTGTTCCGCTGTAAGTATCATAAAACCAATATGTGGAAATCAAAAAGAATACTGCAACCGCAAGATAGAATTTATCAACCTTAAAGCGCTGTGCAACTTTATATACAACCAAAAACATACAGCCGTAAGAAATAAGGATAGTAAAAAACGGCAGGAAATGATTGTCTGGAAGCAGACTTATAAAATAGAAATAATATCCCGCCACAGGAAGCGCCCCAAAATCAAACTCATTGTATTCAAGCATTCTCTGGAACCTGTCCCACCCGCCGGCGCGCATTTGATCTATAATCCTGAAATATCTTAAAAGGTCGTCATTTTCATTCGGCTCAGCATAAAAAGCAATAACTGCAAGGCCTATTACAAGAAACGCAAACGATATCCATACCTGCTTTCGTGGTATAAGAAAATAAAGCGCAAAAAATGCCATTATGACGGCAAGATATATAAGCAAAATGACGACCTCCTTTCTTAAATGTTTAGTTTACAAGAAACAAGCAATTCTTTATATTGATAGTTTTTTAACTAAATATGAGTAAGTGAAAAATATTTTGCTGCCAAAACAGAAAACAAATCACTGCCTATGATTTTAACAGCGAATTTTGCTGTTTTAGGCTTTTTCCAATAGGCGTAATTCAGCACGGATTTGTATTTGTTCATTATTTTTAAAGCTTCTTTTCTTTGCTTTCTTTTCATTCTTCCGCAAATTACAAATCCCGTTGAATAAATAAACGCCACATAATTTAAAATATCATTTTTTAAAACTTGATTTTCTATTTTTTCGCTTTCATCTATCCATTTGTTTAAGGTATATTCAATACCGTAAATCATTTTTATACTTGCACTGCCAGTTACCGAATCCGATCTGCCTTTTCTGTATGAATAAAAAGGATCATCAATGGCAGAAATGCTTTTACATGAAGTAAAAATACTTAAAACAAAATCATAATCCTCATCTTGAATTCCCTCTTTAAAGGAAACAGAATTATCCACAGCGATACTCTTTTTAAAGCAAAAAATCGTTGGGCCGCCCGGTATCATTTTGTTTGAGAGCAGATAATGCATAGTGTGAAAATAATCTCCCTGCTCAATCAAATCAATATCATAACCCGTTCTGGAAACAACAGTTTCACCGGTGTTCATATTAAAATCAGTGCATCCGAATATTAACACATCTGTATCGCTTTCGGTTAGTTTTTCATCAAAAGTTTTCAGTGTGTTTTTATCATTGTAAAAATCATCGCCGTCAAGAAAAAGCACATACTCGCCCGTGCTGACCTCAAGCCCCTTATTCCTTGCAGAAGAAGCTCCGCCGTTAGCTTTGTGAATAGTTTTAATTCTTTGATCCTTTAAAGCCCATTCGTCACAAAAGCGAGGGCAGTTATCGGGAGAGCCGTCATCAACAAGAATAAGTTCCCAATCAGTGAAAGTTTGAGAAACAACACTTTCAACACATTCTGATAAATACTCTTCAACATTATAAACGGGAACTATAATACTGAAACGCGGCATAATTTTCAACCTCTATAATAAGCGGCAAGCTTTTCTGCGGCATCATATATATCCCAGCCCGCCGTTTTCATAAATTCTAAATTATTCTTTCTGGCGTTTTCTTTGCTCTCCAAAGCTTTCTCAGCCCAAATACCGGGAGCGCTATCAAGCGGTAATCTGCAAATCTCATCCGTAATGCAGACCTCATCTGTTATTGTATCGGACATTATTACGGGAAGCCCTGCCGCCTGCGCTTCTATCAAAGAAACGGGAAGGCCCTCATTTGTTGAGGGGAATAAAAACACATCACACGCCTGAAGAAGCTGAGATATATCAGTTCTGCACCCAAGAAATTCAACGCTGTTTTCAACGCCGAGACTTTTGCATAGTTCAAACAGCTCATCTGTTTTTTCCGCGCCCATAAGCAAAAGCTTTGAACTGCTGTTTTTCTTTTTTATCTCAGAAAATATCTTGATAAGCTGATGATGATTTTTTTGCGGGATATCCGTTCTGCCGATATGCCCTGCCACAAACGAATCATTTAAGCCCATTTTTTGCCTGACGGCATTTCTTTTTTCCTCATTAAAGGCATATTCGGAGCAGTCAATGGCATTATTCAAAACAGTAAAATCACTGCCGCCGTACCACAAGCTGCCTGCTGCTATGCTGCAGGCAAATTTTGTTTTTACAAAACGCCGAGAATATAAGCTTAATATTTTATTCCTTGCCTGATTGCCTTTAAGCGAAAAACAGGTGGAATGGCAATGACAGCAAATTTTTTTAATGCCCGCCGCTTTTGCCTGAGGCGCCATAAACACTGCAAAATGAGGGGCGTGGATATGAAGCGCCTGCCACTCACCTTTATGCTGAGCAAAAAAAGTGCTCATATCGCGCCTGAGCAGACCTTTTGGCGACGGAGCGGGGATTTTAAACACTCTGCCCCCAAGGCTTTCAATATCCGCCTGACGTGTCTTTTCTTTTTCGGCAAAATAACACACGTCAAATTTTATATCTTCGGGCATTGCTTTAAAGTAATTGAGTATAACGCTCATTACTCCGTTTGCTATGCCTATATCGGGAATCATGTGTAAAACTCTCATAGTAAGCCCTGTTCTTTATATATTTCTTTAAGTTCCCTGTTTACGTTTTCAACAGAGTATTTTTTCACCTCTGAATATCCTTCGCTTCCGAATTTTTCAACAAGTTCTCTGTTTTCAATCAGCTGTATAAGGCGCTGTGCCATCTGCTCTGAATTATCCGGCTCAACAAGGAAACCGTTTTCGCCGTCTTTTACAAGATCGTTATTTCCGCGCACATCGGTTGCAACAACGGCATTGCCCATTGCCATAGCCTCTATGATATTCACAGGCAGCCCTTCCTGGCGGCTTGAAGAAACAGAAACGTCGCTCATACCTACCAGATTATTTATATCACGCCTGTATCCGAGAAATGAGACGCCGTTTTCTGCTCCGAGTGACACGGCAAGGCTTTTCATTTCATCAGATTCAGTATCCTGCCCGCAAAGTAAAAGCCGTGCATTGGGGTATTTTGAGTATACCTGCGCAAACGCCTTTAAAAGCATGGGCTGATTTTTTCTGTGGCAGAAATCGGCAGGATAAATGATGAGAAAATCATTATCCGTAAATCCGAATGATTTTCTTAAATGAACCTTTTCGTCTTCGGTAAGCGGTGTGAATTTATCAACATCAACACCCACCCCGTGTATTTTATATATTTTGCCTGCTTTGAAGCCGCCGTTTCGGGCGCATTTGTAATCTTCTTCGTTAATTGTTATCAGCACATCGGTATATTTTGAGAGAAACTTTTCAACCGTATAAAAAAGAAGCCAATTCTTTTTTGACACGCCTTTGTAGAAATGAAAACCGTGGGCAGTATATATTACTTTAAGTCCTTTTTTGCGGAGCCCTTTTGAAGCCAGCCTTGTAACAACAGCGCCCATGGGAGTGTGGCAGTGAACCGCATCATAGCCCCCGTTTTCTATAATTCTTTTAAGAGCAAAATATGCTTTTACATTTGAAAAAGAATACGGACTTCTTGAAAAAGGAACTTCAAACACATTGTCTATATCAGAAAGATCAAGACCGGGCTTGTCCGCCGAATTATCTTTATAGGCGGCATCCACAGTGACCCCCATCTTTTTCAGTTCGCGTATAAACGGCATATGAAACTGCCCGATATGGCTTCTTGTTGTTGCTGAAAACAAAATTTTCATATAATCACTGTATTTCCTTTAAAAGAGTTTCAATATTTTCCGCTTCCGAATCAGAATACTCAATGCCTGATAGTAAGGCTTTTTCATAATTTATATTTTTTCTTTCCCCCGGATACAGCGGAGCTATGCCGTCTGCAGATTTACACATATGGATTTTGTCTATATACTCATCTACATGACTGTAAAATTCATCGTTTGCAATTATTTGGGGATCTATTGCAACAAAAAGCTGCCCAACATTCATCGGCTTTCCGTCCTCAGAATAAAATTTATTCACCCCATCAGCATATGCCGCGCCTGAAAGCACGCCGGACAACATATCAATAACAAGGGCAATTCCGTATCCCTTATAATCAGCCATCGGAAGCACAACACCTTTGATTGCTTCAAGAGGATCTGTGGTCTTATTGCCGTTTATATCAAGCGCCCAATCCTGAGGTATTTGATTTCCTGAAAGTCTTGCCTGATTTATTTTTGACTTAGCAACCTTGCTTGTTGCAAAATCAAGAAGTACAGGGCCGCTTTTTTTGCCCGGAATTCCTGCTGCAAACGGGTTAGTTCCAATAAGCTTTTCATAACTCCCCCAAGGTGCCATAGCCGCCGGTGTATTGCAGCAAGTAATACCGATCAGCCCCTCATCTGCTGCAAGTTTTGTGTAATAAAAAGCAGGGCCATATGTATTACAGTTATTTGAAAAGACCGTGTATATGCCTTCCTTTTTTGCATTTTCAACAGCAAGCTTCATGCAAAAATCAGCGGAAAACGGGCCGATAGAATTATCTGAATTCACCACAGCAAAAGCATGTGTGCTTTTTTCAATTCTTATATTCGGGTTTAGATTATAAAAGCCTTTGTCGATTTTATTAATATGGGCGCGCAAAACGGAAAGTCCGTGTGTTTTAACTCCGCAAGCATCTGCAGTTACAAAGCAATCAGCAGTAACAACCGCCTGATTTTGCTCAAGCCCGTGAGCCATAAGCAAACATGAAATTTTTTCTTTCAGATACTCAACATTAAAATTCATTATACGCTCCGTTCGCTAACGACCGATTTGTCTTCTTCATCAACCTGAGCATTCTCATCTGCTGCCGTGCCTCTTACAGTAACGGTAACATTTACATTATCTTCGTTTTTTAATACTTGTAGCACTGTTTTAAAAATAATTTTTAAATCAAGGAAAAGGCTTATATTTTCCGCATAATAAACATTGAGGCGGATACGCTCGTGCCACTCGACGTCTTTTCTGCCGTTCACCTGCGCCCAGCCTGTTATTCCCGGCCTTACAAGAAACATTCTCTTCTGAAAAGGAGTATACTCTTCTATAGGCCACGGATGATATGTAAGCGGCGGACGGAAACCGACTATTGACATTTCTCCTTTGATTACATTGATAAGCTGGGGAAGTTCGTCAATACTTGTTGCCCTTAAAATTTTGCCGACCTTTGTTACCCGCGGATCTCCTGCAAAAGAATACTGCCCCGTGCCTGTATGCTCTGCGCCTACACACATTGAACGGAATTTGTAAATCAGAAACACTTTTCCGCCCAGCCCGAGTCTTTCCTGTTTAAAAATGACGGGGCCTTTTGACTCCGCCTTTATTGCGATTGCCACGATTGCAAAAAGCGGTGAAAGAATTATCAGCGCTAAAAGCGATACGGTAAAATCGCAAAATCGTTTAAAATATTTATACAAAGCTATCACCTGAGATAATTTTATTTACACTCTCCATTGTTTCATTGTGCCTTGCTGCAAAGTAATCAGCATTCTGTGACTGAAGAAATTCTTCAAAACTTCTGATCTTTTTTATACCGCTTTCAAAGCGTTTTCTTATATCCTCCTGCGTTTTAAACACATTAAGATCACAGAAAGACCGTGAAAGGATAGCCATTGAAGAGCCAAGCCTGTAATGCTCGGCAATTATAAGATCGGCTAACAAAAGCCCCTCGCCCGGCATACCGAAGCCGCCGAAGCCGCACGGAACACCGTAAGGCTTTATTATCTCAAAAATACTCTCCACAGTACCGTCTGCAACAGGCTCAAATATAAATTTTTTACCCGTGCTTATTCTGAGATCATTGAGCCCTATATGTATTTCATCGGCACAGCCTAGTTTAAGCACATCATCAAGACATTGCCAAGCTTCCTTGGTTTCAAGAAGCAGCATTTTTTTTGCCCTGTCTCCCACAATATCGGCAAACTTCTCAACCTCACCTGCGCTTTTCCACATGGGGAGCATAACGATATCTGCGCCGGCGTTTATAACAGTATTGATCTCCTGCTCTGAATTTTCGTGTATCGGATTAACTCGTACAAGCAATTGTGACTTGTCAAGAACTTTTCTTACGGCTTTGACGTCGGAAACGGTGTGGTGGTTTTTAACGGTATCCATACCTTTTTGCCGTTCCTCTTTGCCTATGTACTCCATATCTATAAAAATTCTGTCAGCCCCCGCACTCTGAGCTATCGAAGCGATTTCGGGGCTGTTTGTAATATACATCAGTTTTAACATATTCTCATCCGCAACTATTAAACTACTAATTTACCAAAATAAATAAAATTTTAATATATTATATAATTTAAAAATAATTATAATATAAAAATATAAAGTAGTCAACAAACTGTTCACAATAGGAAAGATGAAATAAATGGATTTGATGTTGATTTTATAATGCCGGTAGACTAAAATAAAGCTGAGAGGGGGCACGGGGCGCGGCAATACCGAAAATATACGGCACGCACCCCGCCAAAAGATATGGAACTTAAATTCAGGGAAAACGGTGAATTCAGCATTCTTGCAATTGCGGACGCACAGGATACAGATAATCCGCAGAAAGAAACTACAGACATTATTCGATACTCAATTGAAAAGACTTCACCCGACCTCATAATCCTGCTTGGGGACAATATTGCAGGCGATTTTGAAGGTGTTACACCAAAACGCACAAAAGCAGCGGTAAAAGCACTGCTTGAACCTATAAGCGAAAAAGATATTCCCTTTGCGCTTGTTTTCGGTAATCACGATCACGAGGGTCTTGTTCACAAATGCGGATTTGAGGAAAAAGAGGCAAAAGAATTCATACTTGAGGAGTTTCAGAAAAGCCCGCTTTGCCTTGCCGTAAAAGGAGAGCCTGTATCGGGAGTTTGCACATACAACCTGCCAATAATCAGCTCTGACGGCAAAAAGACTGCATTCAACCTTTGGCTTATGGATTCAGGCACTTATGACAACAACGGCGGCTACGGATATGTGCAGGCAGATCAAAATGAATGGTATATAAAAAAATCCGAAGAACTGAAAGAGCAAAACGGCGGTGCTCCGGTTCCGTCTTTTCTGTTTCAGCATATTCCCGTACCCGAAGTTTACCGCCTTATGAAAAAACACCCCATGTTTGTTCCCGGCAGCGTAACAGGCGGTTCGGCGCTGTTTAAAGGATTTTACAAAGGATACAAAAATCGGCAGGGCAAGTTCAGGGAAGCACCCTGCTGCTCAAACACACCGCACAATCAGTTTAACACATGGAAAACACAGGGTGATATTCTGTGCGCGTTTTTCGGGCACGACCACACAAACGATTATCTGGGCAGAGTTGACGGAACAGATCTTTGCGCCGTTCCTGCCGCAGGCTACTATAGTTACGGCTGGAATCACGGTGCAAGAAGCATCACCGTGTATGAAAACAGCCATAAAGATTATGACACTGAAATTCTTTCTGAATTTGATCTGCTGCCGTATTCGGTTTTGCCAAAATATAAGCAAAGGCACGGATACGTGGAATACAAAAACAGGAAACCATGGCAGATTTTATAAGGGGGTAATTTTACGGCAACATGGGGCATGCATTTCAGAATAGCAGACGAAATTCTGAAACAATTAAAGAAAATTGACCGTGAATATTTCATAATAGGCAGTATTGCTCCCGACTGCGGTATTAGAAAAAAAGAGGGCGGATATGACCCGCCTACTGAAATAACACATTTGACGAAGATGTGGAACAAGAGCGACTGCGACTATAATTATATTTTTGAAAACTTCATAAAAAACGAAACCGATTTCAAAAAAAGATCATTCTATGCGGGATATTATGCCCATCTGCTGACAGACTGCCTTTTCAGCCGGCTTGTAAGCATACCGATTGAAAATAAATTCGGTCTTTACAGAGAGCATCCGGGTCTGTCAAAACGTGTGAAAAGAGAATGGTATGACGCCGATTACGCTTTTTTTGCCGAAAATAAAAGCCCCGCATTTGAGGATTTTAAAAATTACAGACCGTTCAGTGAGAATTATCCTCCCATATACAGGCATGGAGAAATAGCGCTCCAGATGAAAAATATAGTTGAATTTTATAAAGATAAAGAGCCTGAAAACGTGGAATTTTTCTACACAGACAAGCAAGAATTTGACTGTTTTGTTGAAAAAGCGAGCGAAATAATTTTAGATGAAATGCACAAAAACTCAATGTATAATATGTTTAACTGACACAAAAAAGGACGCGCCGATACGCGTCCTTTTTTATTTCAAATATGCGATGATCATATTTTCGTTTTCCACAGTTCGTGAATATTACAATACGCAACAGCCGACAAGGGTGTTTCCCCGTCCGCTACATAAAACACGGCATGCGGTTTATCATTGTGAGAAAGATACTTTATCTGAAAGCCCTTATCCGTGCTGAGCACTATCCATGATATCAGGTGATCCTTTGTCATCGGATGTTCCGTCTCCCCCACTTTTACGGTAACTTTGTTGCCGTTTTGCTCTATCACTGGCACATGCTTTTCCTCGGCGCCGTCAGATGTGCACGGCTCCATAAGTTTCATATTATGCTCACAGCAAACCACAGGCATATTTTTATCCTCTATTTTTGTAATTATGTTTTTACAAGTGGGACAATAGTAAAATTTGGTTTCCATAAAAAACACTCCTTTTTTAATTATCTTTTCCTTAATCAATTAATTTAAGCACAATGCGGGTAAAATAGTAAAAAGAAAGGAAGATGTTATGGACAACAACGCATTATTTAAATTTTCTTACGGACTTTATGTCATTACTGCTCAGGAAAATGACGGCGACAACGGCTGCATAGTGAACACAGCGGGGCAGATAACGGATTCGCCCAACAGAGTTTCAGTTACAATAAACAAAAAAAGCAAAACACACGATATGATTAAAAATACGGGTGTTTTTAATATTTCTGTACTTGACGAAAGCGCTGACTTTGAGCTTTTCAAACATTTTGGCTTTCAGAGCGGATTTGACACGGATAAATTCAGTGATTTTTCAGACTATGAGAGGGCTGAAAACGGTGTTGTTTACATCACCCGAGGCACTAACGCTTTCATTGCGGCAAGGGTTGAAAACGAGATAGATGAGGAAACACACACAATGTTTATTGCCGTTGTTGAGGATGCGAAAACACTTTCAGACACGCCATCTGCTACCTATGCTTATTATCACAGCAATATAAAACCGAAACCCGCTGAAAAAACTACTGAGCAAACAGTTTGGCGGTGCAGAGTTTGCGGATATGAATACAAGGGTGAAAAACTGCCCGATGATTTCATCTGCCCTATATGCAAGCACCCCGCATCGGACTTTGAGAAGATATAAAAAAAGACCGCATAAGCGGTCTTTTTCATTGTTCTGATTTCATATAAACTGCTCTGTAAAAACACGGCTCCGGAGATACCTTTATTCTGCGAAAACCCGCCTCCTCATAAATCCTTATTGCTGTAGGGTTTTCAGAATAGAGAAAAGTGGGGCGGTCGCAAAGTTTTACAAGGTAAGATATAAGTTCCCTTGCAAATCCCCTCCCTTTGAATTTCTGAGCCGTTTCAACAAGATCTAAGCAATACATACCGAAACGTGTTTCAACAAGCATGGCGATGCATGCAGGCTCATTATCATAAAAGCCGCAGAAAAGGCGGCATTTATTACTTTCAACAACACGCCGAAGCAATCTTCTGCTGCGGTTAACAGTATCGGGATCCTCCTGCATATATACGCAGTACAGGTTATCAAGCAGTTTCTGAGTAATATCGTTTTTACTTCTGAGTTCTCTAATAAAAAGATTATTACTTTGACGCACAGAGCATTTTTCCGTAAGCAAAAAATGCTGAAAATCTCCGAATCTGCTTATGGCAAAGCCCTGTTTTTCTAATACATCTTTAAAATCACGATGTTGTGCTCCCGCAAGATATATTCTGGGTACAAGCTTTTTCTGAATATAAAACGACCTGATATCGGCAAGCGCTGAATCAAAATCGCTGTCATTGATAATACAGGCGTGATTTACATCATGCATTGTGGGATTATTGCTGTCGTAAAACATTATACCCCACGTCATTTCTGCAAAATCCGCATATGCCTGCGGAGCATATATATCTGAGAGCATAATAAGTTCTTTTAAATTCATTTTTTCTCCGTAATAAAGTTCTAAATCTTCTGCGGTGCAGGCGGTTTTAATTGTTCTGCCTTATACTGCGCCGCTTTTTCGCAGTAATGATTTGCGTTTTCGGTTATTCCCTGCACTGCTTTTTCATCAAGCACCGCCTTTTCCTTTGCGGGAACACCCATAAGAAGCAGATTATCTTCAAAAGTCTTGTTTTCAGTAACAAGAGCTCCTGCTCCTACAAGGCAGTTTTTGCCGAGCTTTGCACCGTTCATAACCGTGGAATGCATACCTATCAGGCAATTATCACCTATAGTACAGCCGTGAATGAGAGCATTGTGCCCAACGGTAACATTATCTCCTATCACTGCGGGGTATCCTGTTGAACAATGAACAGTACAATTATCCTGAATATTTGAGTTTTCACCGACGATTATTTTTTCATCATCGGCTCTGAGGACTGCGCCGTACCAAACGGAACTGCCCTTTTTCAAAGTAACATCGCCCACTATAACGGCGTTATCCGCTATAAACGCGGCGTCTTTTATATCGGGCGTTTTGCCCTTGTAAGACCTTATAATCATTTAATCACCTTATTAAGTCTGTTTACTATAATACCTGAAACAACACCGATAACAGTGCCTGTGACTGCGCCTGAAAGCAAAAGCACAGGCAGGTAATAAACTATTCTGTAAGTTTGCATAACTACTGCAGCGGCGGCTATCTGACCTATATTGTGAACCGAACCGCCTATTATTGAAACACCGGTTATTGAAAGCGCTTTACACCGCTTTGCAAGAAGCATAGCAAAAAATGAAAGTATGCCGCCTGCAAGGCTGTAAACGAGTGAAAAAACGCCGCCGAATGTAAGACCGGCAAGTATTATTCTTATTACGGATATTGCAAACGCCTGTTTTTCCCCTACCGTATACATTGCCGTAACGACAACAAGATTCGCAAGGCCAAGCTTTATTCCCGGTATTCCGAAATTAAAGGGAATAAGTGTTTCAAGATAAGAAAACACAAAGGCAAGTGCAACAAAGAGCGCAAAAAACGCCGTTTTCTTTGATATGCTTTTCATCGCGCCACCCCATCCGGCTGACTTTCATTACCGTCAGAGCCGACAACGGAAACCACCACTTCGTTCGGCAGGCAGATAATACTTTCGCCCGCCAGACTTACAGGCGCATGGTTGACGCATATCTGATCCGGGCAATCGGCATAAGTAACGCTTACCTCTCCGTCTTTTATCTGAACGGTATTTGTTATCTTTGAGTTAGTTTCAATATTATACACGGTATCCTCATCAAGGGGCAAAGTTGCAATCACGCTGCCGTTTTGCTCTATTTGAACGTAAGACCCTGTATTCGAGTTGAAAACATAAAGACCCAGAAACAGCGCAACACATACTACAGCTATGACTGCGGCGGCAATAAGATCGCCTTTTCTGAAAAATTTACCTTTCATTGCATCAAATCCTCAAAGCCGTCTGAATAATAAAATTCACCCGAACTGTCCATAATAACAGCCTCGCAGCCGCTGAAATTTTTTATAAACTCAAGAGCATCCTGAGGAGACATCTGAAACATTGTTGTTGAAAGCACATCGGCAAGCGCCGAATCATCAGAAACGATGCTGACGCTCTGTATTCCCTGCGCAGGCATAAGAGTTTCGGGTGAAATTATATGGCAGTAGCGTTTTCCGTCAACAGTATAATACCGCTGATAATCCCCGCTTGTAACAACACTTTTGCCGTTTGAGGCGCGGACAACGGCAATATATCCGCCCTGTGGATTTTCTATGCCTATATTAAACGGTGTGCCTGAATCCCCGTTTTTGTATCCGATAGTTTTGACATTGCCGCCGAGACTGATTATTGCCGACTGCCAGATATTGTTTTGAGTTATAAAATCACATATTCTGTCTGCAATATAACCTTTGGCAACAGCGCCTGCGTCTATGCTCATTTCGGGATCCGCAAAATATACCGTTGAATTTTCCTCATCTATTATAAGATCGTTTATATCAGTATGCTGTGCCTTTTCTTTCAGAACATCCATATCCGGCAGATAAGCATTGTCGGGATTTTCTGAGGCATATTCGCGTGCATTGTGCCATTCTGACAGGACGCTTCCCATGGCTATATTCACTCTGCCTTCGCTTATTTCATACGCTTCCTTGCCCCATAAAAGCAGATCTATTATCTTTTCATCTGCTTTGACAGGAGCTTTAGCGGCATTTTCATTTATATACTTTAGGTTCACCAGATCACCGTATGAATTGTAAATATCATATAGCTGTGAATACTCTTTAAGCTCACTGTAAACGGCGTCAAAATGGCTGTCAAAAGCCTCTTGAGAGGTATCCGACGCAGTTACAGAAGATGCGGTATCAAAAAGATCCAGAAAATCTTTTGAATATGACTTATCCTCACTTTGCGCACACGAAGAAAAAAGAAGCACAAAAAGAAGGGAAAGAATAACCGAAAAAACTTTTTTCATAATTCTTCCCCCTTCAATTAATTTAATTATATTTTCTGATAACCTTTGACGGGCATTTTTCAGCACAAACGCCGCAGGCAACACACTTTGTGTAATCGATTTTAGCAAGGTTATCCGTAACCTTTATTGCGCCCGTGGGGCAGTTTCTTTCACAAAGGCCGCAGCCTATACAGCCTGCCTGGCAATTTACACGAACTATTTTTCCTTTCTGCCTGTTTGAGCACTGCACTCTGTAAACAGAAGACTGAGGCACGATCTCAATAAGATCCTGCGGACACTCCTTTACGCATTTGCCGCAAGCCACGCACAGATCAGGCTCAACAACGGCTTTCCCGTTTATAATACGTATTGCTTTGCTGTCGCACACGGCAACACAGCTTCCGTAACCCATACAGCCGTAAGCGCATGACATATCTCCTCTGCCAAGAGCAAATTTAACGGAAGTACATGTTTTGGTGCCGTAATAATCAAACTTTTTTTGCCTGAGGTCTGTTGTGCCTGAACAGCGCACAAAAGCTACCTGCTTTTCAACATTGCCCGCTTCTACACCCATAATGGTGGCAATTTTATCGGCGCCGGCCTGGCCGGCAACCGTACAAGCAGTAACAGGAGCTTCTCCGTTTGCTATTGCTTTCGCAAGAGCATCGCATCCCGCGTAACCGCAGGCGCCGCAGTTGTTGCCCGCAAGGCATTCACGCACGGCAATTTCTTTTTCGTCCACTTCAACATGGAATAGTTTTTCCGCAAGGCTGAGCACTATCGCTATGACAACGCCCACCGCGGCAACAACCACTGTTGCAATAAGAATGTTTTTAATATCCATATAAACCTCCTTACGCAAGTGTGTTAAAGCCGTAAAACGCTATTGCCATAAGGCAGGAAGTGAGAAGTACGGCAGGTGTGCCTTTGAATGCTTTCGGAATATCGTTGCTTTCGGTCTTTTCGCGTATACCGGCAAGTATAATGATTGCCAGCGCAAAGCCGATTGCCGTTCCGAAACCTGTAAGAACAGATGTGATGAAATCATTGCCGTCCTGAACATTTGTGAGCGCAACGCCGAGCACGGCACAGTTTGTTGTAATAAGAGGCAAATAGATACCGAGCGCCTGGTGAAGTTTAGGAACAAACTTTTTAAGAAACAGCTCAATAAACTGAACAAGCGCTGCGATTACCAGAATAAAGATTATAGTATTCAGATACTCAATGCCCAGTTTTGAAATTATGCCGGTATAAAGCAGATTTGTAACAGCGCTTGCTATCGTTATTACAAATATTACGGCTCCGCCCATTCCCGCGGCTGTTTTGATATTTTTAGAAACGCCGAGGAACGCACATATTCCGAGGAACTGGCTTAAAACTACATTGTTAATAAGGGCGGTTGTGATGATAACGAGAAACAGTGTTTTTATCATTTTTTCTCACCCTCCTTTATACCATTGCAGGCAAGAGCGCAGTTCATACAGTCACCCTTGCAGGCATCTTCCTTGACATGGCGGTTTGCGCCCTTGAGACCGAGTTTATTCTGAATTGCGCAGAGGAACGCAAGCACAAGAAACGCTCCCGGGGCAAGAATGAATATTGAAACGCCCTCATAGCTTTCAGGAAGAATCTGAAGTCCAAAGCAGGTACCGGCACCAATAAGCTCTCGTATAGCGCCAATGCAAACAAGGCCTATTGTAAATCCGAGACCCATTCCAAGGCCGTCAAATATTGACGGTATCACTTTGTTTTTAGCGGCATAGCTTTCCGCTCTGCCGAGGATTATGCAGTTTACAACGATAAGCGGAATATAAAGTCCGAGAGCGTCATAAACAGATTTTACATAAGCATGGAGAAGAAGTTCAACAATAGTTACGAACGATGCAACTATTACTATATAAGCAGGCATTCTTACTCCGTTAGGAATAACTTTTCTGAGTGCGGAAATCATAAGATTGCTCATAACAAGAACCGCAGTAGTGGCAAGGCCCATACCGATACCGTTTATAGCAGAGGTAGTAACGGCAAGAGTGGGGCACATTCCGAGCATAAGCACGAAAGTGGGGTTTTCCGTTATGATTCCGTTTTTAAGCCTTTCAACAATAGGATTCATACATTAACCCTCCTTTAAAACATTGCCGTATACGGCTAGAGCACTGTTTACGGCTTCTGTTACGGCATTTGTTGTAACGGTAGCGCCGCTGATAGCGTCTATCTGATTGCCGGTAGCGCCGCCGCCCTTTACATACTCAATGGAAGTGGCATCCTTGCCTGCGAACTGAGAAACGAACTCATCTTCAGTACAGCGTGCGCCGAGGCCCGCCGTTTCGCTGTTTGAAAGCACGGAAAAGCCTGTTATCGTGCTGGTTTTTGCATCTATACCCACAGCAACGGAAATATCGCCGCCGTAACCGTTCGGAGAAACAGCAGCAACAACATAACCTATTCTCTCTCCGTTTGCGTCATTTGCATAAAGTATATCGCTTACAGTACAGCCTGTAAGTCCCACACTGTCAATTGCCGCCTGGCCGCCCTCAAGGAGAGCGTCAAGATCCTGCGGAGTTTCAAACTCTGCGTCAGGGAAAACTGTTTCATAAGCCTCAAGCCTTGCAGTTTCCTCCGCCTTTGCTATGGGCTCTTTAGTTATCTCATTTACAGCTGAAAGCGCAAGTCCCGCAACAAGGGTGATTACAAGCAGGGCAACGCAGTTTTTAAGGAATGAAGATTTTGACTTTGCCACAGCTTATGCCCCCTTTTTCTCTTTTTTCTTGACTCCGAACGCTTTCGGAACAGTTATCTTTTCAATAATAGGAACAAACAGGTTGCTGATGATGATTGCGTATGAAACGCCCTCTGCACTTGAACCGAGAATACGGAAAACTGCAGTCAGGAAGCCTATCAGCACTGCATAAACTACCTGCCCCCACTTAGTGATCGGGCTTGTTGTATAATCAGTTGCCATAAAGAACGCGCCTGCCATAAGGCCGCCCGTCAAAAGTTCACCGAGCATAAACTGCCACGTGGGCATACCTGTTTTTGCAAGGCTGAATACAAATATGAAAAGTGCAGTTGAAAGTATGTAAACAGCGGGAATTCTTATTGAAATTACTTTTCTTATAAGCAGATAAGCCGCGCCGATAAGAATTGCAGCCACTGATACCTCACCGATACATCCCGTTTTGAAACCGAGGAAAGCATCAAGCAGGTCAACACTTCCGCCTGATTTAAGCACTGCAAGCGGAGTAGCGGATGATACGCCGTCCACTGAAAAATCAGTCATTCTTGAGGCGAATGAAATAAGCAGGAAACAGCGTGCCGCAAGAGCGGGGTTCATAATATTCTGCCCTATTCCGCCGAAAAGCATTTTAACTATTACAATGGCGAACACGCCTCCGATAGCAGGCACCCACCATGCAATGTTAGGCGGCATATTCAGCGCCAGAATAAGTCCTGTAACAACAGCGCTGAAATCGAAAACTGTTATTGGTTTTTTGACTATAAGTTCAAACACCGCCTCTGAAACAACACAGCTGAGAACGGATGAAATAATTACAAAAAGAGCGTTTATGCCGAAATGCCATACACCGAAAGCAAGGGTGGGCACAAGGGCGATACACACATCTATCATAATTTTTCTTGTTGAACTTTTATCCCTTATATGTGGGGAAACGGAAACATTATACATATTATTTTTTCCCTCCCTGCGCTTTTGCCTTAGCGGCTCTTATTTCAGCCTTTGCAAGCTTGAATGACTGTGTTAACGGTCTCTTGGCGGGGCACACATATGTGCAGCAGCCGCACTCTATACATTCGAGTCCGCCGATAGCCTCAAAGCGTTCGAAATCAAGCGCTTTAACGGCATGCGCCATTAACTGAGGCACAAGATTTTCGGGGCACACGCCAACACACCTGCCGCATCTGATACAGGCAGTAGTTTTCATAGCCTCAACATCATCCTCAGTAAGAGCAAGCACGGATGAAAATGTTTTTGTAACAGGATAATCAAGCCCCTGAAGAGCCATTCCCATCATGGGGCCGCCTGAAATTATCTTTTTAGTATTTTCTTTTAAGCCGCCGCATTTTTCAACAACGAAAGAAACGGGCGTACCAAGCAAAACATCTGCGTTGCAGGGGGAATTCATACCGTCACCCGTGAGAGTAACTATTCTGTGAATTAGCGGTTTGCTTTCACACAGCGCCTCATAAATTGCGAACGCCGTTGCCACATTGAGCACAACCACGCCTGCGTCCGCGGGAAGCATATGTGAATTTATCTTTCTGCCCGTAACGCTTGCAATAAGGCGGCGTTCACCGCCCTGCGGATATTTTGTTTTGAGCGGCATAACGCTTATTTTCTCAAGGTTTTTGCACTGTGCTTCAAATGCCTCTATTGCGGCGGGTTTGTTGTCCTCTATAGCCACAACGACTTTTGCGTTTTTAAAAAGGCGCAGTGCAAGAGACGCTCCCATAATTATGTTGCCTGCCTTTTCCACCATAAGGCGGTAATCGGAAGTCAAATACGGCTCACATTCCGCGCCGTTAAGTATGAGATAATCAATATTATCCGCATTTTTAGGCGTAAGCTTTACTCCTGTGGGGAAACCTGCTCCGCCCATACCTACAATTCCTGCCTGAGTAATAGCCGCAGCAATCTCCTCCGGTGTAAGCTCATTCGGATCTTTTACGCTGCCATAGCCATCCTCGCACTCATCCTCAAAATCGTTTTCTACAACTATGCATTTTGAGATGCTGCCATTTGGATTCTGCCTGTCCTCAATAGCTTTTACCTTGCCGGAAACTGACGAATATACCGGACTTGATATAAACGAAGCCGCCTTGGCTATCAAGGTGCCTCTGCGTACCCTGTCACCGATTTTAACAACCGGAACGGCGGGCGCGCCGATATGCTGACTTGTTGGGAAAACCATAAGCGGCGCTGATTCTATTTTTACTGTTTCTTTATTTTCGGAAAATTTCTTACCCTCAAACGGGTGAATTCCGGATCTGAAAGGAACCTTTTTCATAGCTGACACTCCTTTCTCCCATTCTAACATAAAAAAACGCCCTTTTCAACAAAGTTTTACCCCTATACCTCTATACCGTGCGCTTTTTAAAAATTGTTCACAATTAAAGACTTCTATATAAAAACAGACGCATAAAAGCAATAATACTTTTATACGTCTGACATACCTGTTATATTAGTTTTCTGCCTTAGCTGTTGTGCTTTGAGAACTTGTTTTTTCTTCGGCAGTATTCGTCTGCTGTTCCTGAGCGTCGGAAGTGGTGATCTCGGAAAGCGGTGTATACGTTTCGTTGACCGGATCATATTTCAGAATAGTTTTACCGTCATAGCTGATAAGATAATGACCTACAATATCAAAATCGAGCGTTCCGTCATCATTTTCGATCTTGTTGCCTATTCTGACTTCAACATAATAACCGTCATGAGAGCCGTCTTCAACTTTAACTCCGCTGTTATTATAACCTGCGAAATTATAATCGCTCCAATCACCCGAAAGCCCGAGTTCGGCAGTTGAATAACTCTTAATAAGGTCTACGGCCTCATCCTCTTTTATTACTGCGTTATCAGTAGTTATCTCGTTTACTTTTTCGGAACAGCCTGCAAACACAAAAGAAAACACCAGCAACAATGCCGCAGCAGCTGCAAAGATTTTTTTGCTTTTCATCACTACACCCCTAATATATATTGATATATAAATCAATTATATATTTATAATCCTGCCTCGTCAAGCAGTTTATCTATCTCACTTTCACCAAAAACCATTATTCCGCTTTTAATAAGAAGATCTGCTGTAATTCCGTTTCCATCAGTGAGCGACCCGGAAAATGTACCGTCATATATAACACCTTTGCCGCAGGACGGGCTTCTCTCCTTAAGAACAGCATACTGTGCTCCGCATTCTTCGGCAACATAAAGTGTTTTCCTTGCGCCTTTCAAATATTCGGCGGTAAAATCCTTGCCGTCCTTTGAAATTGCCCTGCCGTCTATTATTTCGTTAGGGAGTCTCGGTATCTTTAGACCGCCGAAACATTCCGGGCAAACCGCAACCACATCAAAATCTTTCTGCAAATTAATAACAGAGTTATTTTTATTGTTGCCGCCGTTGTATTTACAGTTTTCACCAAGCAGGCACGCGGATACGATAAGCTTTGGCTTTTTGCCGAGTGCATATCTCTCCACAAAAGCTGCAACGCCGTCCTCCTCATTTGTAAGAGTCACATACTTGGCTTTATCCTTGCATATCTGTGCGGCATTTTCCATTGCGGTGCCGTAACCGGCAAACTCAAGCATACCGAGATCGTTATCGGCATCTCCGAATGCCATGACCTCACTGCTGTCTATACCGAGTTCTGAACACAGACCCTCAAGCGCCTTGGCTTTATCTACGCCTTTAGCCGTCATTTCAATATCTCCGGAAACGGGCGAAGTACAGTCTATTCCGCTGTGGCTGAAAAGATAGTTCTTTATTTCATCATAATATTCCCCGCCAAAGTAAAACAGGTTTATCTTTTCAACATTTTTATCTGCAAGCGTCATAATATCATCGTGCATAATTGTTGACGCCGCATACGAATCAAGAAATTCCTGAGGCAGATCCATACCTGTAAAATATTTTTCTCTGCCGTTTTGGGCATGCTGCTTTCCGTCCTGATAAAATTCGAAATATGCAGGGAATCTGCTTAAAAACTTGAATATATCCAAAGCTGTTTCAGCCGGCATATAATCCTCATACACCGTTTTTGCGGTTTTGAGGTCACACACAGCGGCGCCGTTTGAATAAATAACATAATCAAGAAACGGAAGCTGGTCTATAACATTATATATTACTGAAAGCGTGCGCCCCGTTGCCACGGCAAGCTTTATGCCTTTTTCGTGAGCTTCAAAAAGCGCTTTTTTATTTCTTTCCGAAACAGTGATATGGTCTGCACCAAGCAGAGTGCCGTCCAAATCACACGCAATAAGTTTAACGGGCATAAAAATCTCCTTAAACAAACTGCGGGGAAATCCGCAAACGCAGAAATCCCCTTAGTAAAATCATATCTGGTGCCTGTTTTTAACCTTTATTCTTTCCATGGCTCTGGAAAGATTAGCTTTGGTAACATAATAGTCGTACTGGCTCATTTTTTGGCGCAGTTCTTCCTCGGCTCTTTCCTTTGCCTCTTCGGCACGTCTTTTATCTATCTCTTCGGGCAGCTCAACGGAAACGCATACCATTGTTGCCTCATTTGAAAGAAATTCCAGAAAACCATCGCTGACAAAAGCTTCCTTAATTTCACCGTCGGCTGTTTTGAGTTTCATCTCGCCCGCGTCAATGGGAATTACCGCATTGCAGTGGTGAGCAAGAAAAGCAACCGAACCGCCGTCAATATAAGGCACGGTAACACTTTGAGCTTCGCCGTCATAAAACACCTTGTTGGAAGCAACAATTTTTATCTTGAAGTTATCCATTATTCCATTTCCTTTGCCTTTTTAAGAACATCGTCAATAGTGCCGGCATTGAAAAACGCCTGCTCCGGAATATCGTCAACCTCACCGTCAACAATTGCCTTAAATCCTCTTACGGTTTCCTTAACGGGAACATAAACGCCTTTAAGACCCGTAAACATTTCGGCAACATGGAAAGGCTGAGAAAGGAATTTTTCAATTTTTCTTGCTCTGTAAACCGTTGTTTTATCCTCTTCGGAAAGTTCTTCCATACCGAGGATGGCAATTATATCCTGAAGCTCTTTATACTTCTGAAGGTACTCCTGAACACGTCTTGCAACTTCATAATGTTCCGCTCCTACAACGTCTTCCTCAAGGTTACGTGAGTTAGACTCAAGCGGGTCAACAGCAGGATAGATACCTTTTTCAGCAATCTTTCTTGAAAGAACGGTAGTAGCGTCAAGGTGCGCAAACGTTGTTGCGGGAGCAGGGTCGGTAAGGTCATCCGCAGGCACATAAACAGCCTGAACGGAAGTTATTGAACCGCTCTTTGTTGAAGCGATACGTTCCTGAAGCTCGCCGACATCGGTTGCAAGCGTAGGCTGATAACCTACGGCGGAAGGCATTCTGCCTAAAAGTGATGACACTTCTGAGCCTGCCTGAATAAATCTGAATATATTATCTATGAAAAGGAGTACGTCCTGATGCTCAACATCACGGAAGTATTCCGCCATTGTAAGCCCTGTTTCGGCAACACGCATACGCGCTCCGGGGGGCTCGTTCATCTGACCGAAGACAAGCGCTGTTTTATTGATAACGCCTGACTCCTTCATTTCATTCCAAAGGTCGTTACCCTCTCTTGAACGTTCACCTACACCGGTGAAAATAGAGTAGCCGCCGTGCTCGTTTGCAATATTTGTGATAAGTTCCTGGATAAGAACGGTCTTGCCTACGCCGGCACCGCCGAACAGACCGATCTTGCCGCCCTTTGCGTAAGGCGTAAGCAAATCGATAACCTTGATACCTGTTTCAAGTATATCAACGCTTGCGCTCTGCTCCTCAAATCCGGGAGGACGACGATGGATCTCCCAGTGTTCCGTACCGGACAGATCATCAAGTCCGTCAATGGTTTCACCAACAACATTGAAAAGTCTGCCCAGGCAGTCTTTGCCTACCGGAACTGAAATTGCTTTGCCTGTTGCGGTTACTTCCAGGTCTTTGTAAAGGCCCTCGGAAGCGGCAAGCATAATGCACCTTACCATTCCCGAACCGATGTGCTGAGCTACTTCCATAACCAGCGTTTTGCCGTCAACGGTTACCTCAAGAGCGTCCTTAAGTTTGGGAAGCTCTCCGTCAAACTTTACATCGACTACGGGGCCCATAATCTGAACAATTTTACCTTTATTCATATTTAGGATTCCTCCTAATTCTTCTTTTTCTGCGCTTTTGCACCGGCAACTATCTCAGTTATTTCCTGAGTTATCGCCGTCTGCCTTGCTCTGTTATACTGCACCTCAAGCTGTTTAAGCATATCGGATGCCGCGTCCGTAGCAGTTTCCATAGCCATCATTCTGGCATTGTGCTCGCTGCAGAAGGACTCTATAAGAGCGCCGTAAATAAATCCGGCAACATAGTCCGGAACTATATTTTTGAAAACGGTCTCAGCATCGGGCATGAACTCAACATTTTCATAAGAATTGTTTTCATTCTGTATTTCAATATGCTCTTTTTTCAGCGGGAGCAATCTGCTTATAACAGGCTCAACCGTCATGGAATTTACCATTTTGGTATAAACGACATAAACTTCATCAAGCTTTTCTTCCTCAAACAGCTCAACAAGCACCTTGGCAATGTGCCTTGCTCTGTTCATTGAGGGGTTCTGCGCAGTGTAATGAAAATTTATATCAATTGGTATATTTCTTTTTTCAAAATAATGTCTGCCTACCTGACCTACTATGAAGAGCATATTATGCTCCTGCATTGCGGCGCTTTCCTCTGTTACCTTGATAACATTGTGGTTATAGGCGCCTGCAAGTCCCTTATCAGCCGTTATTACAAGAAAGCCCTTGCGTATATCGGCTTCGTTTGTGCTTTGGCGGTGATTGAAGAAATCATTACCTGCATCCGGCGCAACATCCAGGATTTTTGCAAGTCCGTCCTGTATCATAAAGAAATACGGCTCCGTATTCTTTAAGTCACGGCGGGCTTTCTGCAGCTTTGAGGAGGACACCATATACATGGCGTTTGTTATCTTCATAGTGTCCTTGATAGAGCGCATTCTGTCTAATATTTCTCTTGCGTTAGCCATTATTCGCCTTCCCGAAATCGTCAATAGCTTTCAGGATCTTATCCCTGAGCTCATCAGTAAGCGTTTTACCGTTCTGAATCTCATCAACTATATCAGTGCAGTTATCCTTAAAATACTCAAGCATACTGCCCTGGTATTCCTTGATCTTATCAACAGGCACATTAACAAACTTTTTGCCTATTGCGCCTACAAGCGTTATAACCTGATCCGCAAGCGACATAGGATGACCAAGAGGCTGTTTAAGCAGCTCCATAAGGCCCTTTCCGTAGTTAAGACTTGCTTTTGTTTCTTCATCAAGATCTGATGAGAACTGAGTAAATACTTCCATTTCCCTGAACTGCGCAAGGTCTACACGAAGTGAGCCGGCAGCCTTTTTCATTGCTTTTGTCTGTGCTGCGCCGCCTACACGTGATACGGAAAGACCTACGTTTACGGCAGGGCGCTGACCGCTGAAGAACAGATCACTCTCAAGGAATATCTGTCCGTCTGTAATGGAAATAACATTTGTGGGAATATAAGCTGAAACGTCGCCCGCCTGAGTTTCAATAACAGGAAGAGCCGTAATAGAGCCGCCGCCGAGTTCATCAGAAAGTCTGCTTGAACGCTCAAGCAGTCTTGAATGAAGATAGAAAACGTCGCCGGGGTAAGCCTCACGGCCGGGAGACCTTTCAAGCAAAAGCGAAAGCGCGCGGTAAGCAACTGCGTGCTTGCTTAAATCATCATATACAATAAGAACATCCTTGCCGTTATACATAAAGTACTCCGCAAGAGCCGTAGCGGAATACGGTGCGATATACTGAAGTGAAGCGGAATCCGCAGCGCTTGAGCATACAACAATAGTATAATCCATTGCTCCGTTTTTCTTGAGAGTGCTTACAAGTTTTGCAACGGTGGAAGTTTTCTGGCCGATTGCATTGTAGATACAAATGCAGTTTTTGCCTTTCTGATTAAGGATAGCGTCAAGGGCGATAGATGTTTTACCTGTCTGGCGGTCACCGATAATAAGTTCACGCTGACCTCTGCCTATGGGGAACATTGAATCTATTGCAAGAATACCCGTTTCAAGCGGAACGGATACAGATTTTCTGTCCACGATTGAAGGTGCGGCATTTTCAACAAGTCTGTAATCATCAGACTTAATCTCGCCTGCGCCGTCAATAGGCTCGCACAGAGCATTTACAACTCTGCCGACAAAGGCATCACCTACGGGAACACCCGCTTTTTTGCGTGTGCGCTTAACCTTTGTGCCCTCATGTATCTCAGATTCATCACCAAAGAGTATACAGCCTATTTGATTGCTTTTGATATCCTGTATCATGCCTTTCAGGCCGTTTTCAAACACAACTATCTCGCCGTACATGGCATGTTCCATACCGTAAATTGTTGCGATACCGTCACCTACGCAGATAACTGTGCCTACCTCTTCGCTTTTTTCACTGAAATCAAAATCAACTATTTTTTCTTTCAGTATTGATATTATTTCGTTTGAATTTATGGTACTCATTTAATCAACTTCTCCAACCAGATTCCTTCTTAAACTGTCAATTCTGCCTTTAAGGCTGCGGTCATACACAGTATCACCGCACTGAATTATAAATCCTCCGAGAATATCCGGATCTTTCTTAATGACTATCTGAGCGGAATCGGTTCCTTGTTTTTTGCATACAAACTGCCTGATCTTTTCAAGCTGTTTGTCATCGGGCGGATTTACACAGGTCAAAACAGCCTGAGCTTCTTTTGATTTTGCTTTAAGAAGCTCTTCATAAGCCTCACACACAAGCAAAATCTCTGAAACACATCCGTTTTCGCACATAAGCTTTACAAGATTTGCAGCTTCGCCCGTAAATATCTCGTCAACAGCAGCATATTTTTCCTTTTGGGGGATAACGGGCACTGCCAGAAGCCTGCCAAGAAGCTCACAGTCTGAAAAAGCATTTCTCACTTCTTCAAGCTGCTCTTTGGTAAACCCTGCCTCATACATGGCCTCGGCGTAATTAATCGCCGTCTGAGTCAGAACCATCATTATCAACCTCGTCTATAAAGTCATTGTAAATACGGCTGTCATTTTCCGCAGAGGTATTGCCGGCAATAACTTTTTTTGCCGCGGCAATAGCAATATCCGCAATTTCGCTCTGCGCAGACTGAAGCACCTGGCGGCGTTCGTTTTCCACCGATTTGTGGGCACTTTCAATAAGGCGGTTTGCTTCCTCGGAAGCGTTGGCAACGATTCTACTGTACTGTGCGTCAGCATTCTTTTTGGCGTTGCTGATTATCTCATTACGCTCCTCGTTAGCGCCTTCAAGCATATCCTCATACTTCTTTTTGAGTTTGAGGGCATCCTGCTCTTTTTTATCTGCCTCTTCAAACTGCCCGTTGATGTGCTTCTTTCTTTCCTCCATAATCTTAAGGATACGGCCGAAAAGAAATTTTTTAGCAAACAGGTATAATATCAGAAGATTTACAGCTGTCCATAAAATATTCCAAAAGCTGATATCAATCATATTTACATTTTCCTTTCCGCGCCGAATTCAAGCGCAAAATTAGCCGAGCGTGGATTTAGCCGAGCATGAATATAATAAGGATGCTTGCTACCAAGCCGTATACTGCAGTTGCCTCTGCAAGAGCACCACCGAGAATAAGAGTAGTTCTTATATCTCCTGCTGCTTCAGGCTGACGTGCGATAGCGTCTGCAGCCTTACCAGTTGCCTTTGCGATACCGAAACCTGCAATTACACCGCCGAAAGCTGCGATAGCAGCAGCGATTGCTATAATAGATGTAGACATAAAAATTTCTCCTTTGATTTAAAATATTTATTCTTAAGGGCAGGGCTGCTATTCGTTGCCCATTGCCTCTTGAATATAAACTGAATTTAAAAATACAAATACATACGCCTGTATAAATCCGTCAAATATATCGAAATACAGGCTCAGCACTATCGGTACGAATACAGGCACAACCATCTTTATGAGTTCCATAAGTATATACGCGCCTATGATGTTACCGAAAAGTCGCATACAAAGTGAAAGCGGTTTTATTCCTAATTCAAGCACGTTATTGAAAACCACTATGGGTGACGGCTGAGCAAAGCTTTTAAGCCAGCCTTTTGTGCCGCGTGCGTGAATGCTTGCATACTGAATATATATAATACTGCAAAGGGCAAGGCCCATTGTGACATTAATATCTTTGGTTGGAGGTTTAAATCCGAAGATACCCACCATATTTGACGCACCGATCAGAACGGCGAGTGACATAAGCCATGAAAGATGATCTTCCGCGCCTTTGCCGATATTTGTTCTGAAAAAGTTTGCCATTTTTTCGACGCACATTTCAAGAAACAACTGGCGCTTGCTTATTTTGCCCTCTATTTTCAAATTACGGGTAAGCAAAAGGGAAAGAATCATGATAACGGCCATTATTATCCACATAACCACAATTGATTCTTTAATAGTTATGTTTAAACCAAAAATATCGAATGAGAAAATATCTTTGCAGTTAAGCTCATCAACAAGCCTTTCGCCTATATCCAAAGCTTTCGCCTCCCATTCACAAATTCACGCTCATTATAGCACTTCTTTTCCAATTTGCAACAGTTTAACTGCAAATTAAGTCTTTTGTATAAAAAAAATCATATTAAATCAAACTTTTTTTATCTAAATGTTACATTTACTTGCCCGCAAAGATAGTATATAATTATCTTGAATAATACTAATAATATTTTATAGGATATATAGAGGAGTTATTATGGCAAAAGAGCAGAAAAAAATGGTGGACGACATCACCTCAATGGATGATGATTTTGCAAAATGGTACACCGATATATGTAAAAAAGCAGAGCTTATCGAATACACAAGCGTAAAGGGCTGCATGGTAATCCGCCCGTACGGCTACGCTATATGGGAAAACATTCAAAGGATACTTGACGACATGTTCAAGGCTACAGGCCATGAAAATGTTTGTATGCCGATGTTTATTCCCGAAAGCCTGCTTCAGAAAGAAAAAGACCACGTTGAGGGATTTGCTCCCGAATGTGCATGGGTAACTATGGGCGGCAGCGAAAAGCTTGAAGAAAGACTTTGCGTGCGCCCAACTTCCGAAACTCTTTTCTGTGAGCACTTCAAAAATATAGTTCATTCTTACAGGGATCTTCCCAAACTTTATAATCAGTGGGTTTCCGTTGTTCGCTGGGAAAAGACAACAAGACCTTTCCTGCGTTCAAGAGAATTTTTATGGCAGGAGGGTCATACCCTTCATGCTACCGCAGAGGAAGCTATAGAAGAAACCGAAAGAATGTTAAACATCTATACTGAATTCTGCCAGAAGTATCTTGCTATTCCTGTTGTTCAGGGCATGAAAACAGACAGCGACAAATTTGCAGGCGCAGAGCGCACATATTGTATAGAAGCGCTTATGCATGACGGCAAAGCGCTTCAGGCAGGCACTTCACACTATTTCGGTGACGGATTTGCAAAAGCCTTTGAAATACAGTTTGCAGATAAAGAGAACAAGCTTCAGTATCCGTTCCAGACTTCATGGGGAATGACCACTCGTCTTATCGGCGCTATCATCATGACCCACGGAGATAACAACGGACTTGTTCTTCCCCCTGCTGTTGCTCCAATTCAGGTAATGGTTATCCCTGTTGCGCAGCACAAAGAAGGCGTGCTTGAAAAGGCAAACGAAGTTTGCGACAGGCTGAAGAAAATCTGCCGCGCCGGCATTGATGTATCTGAAAACACACCGGGCTGGAAATTTGCCGAGTATGAAATGAAAGGCGTGCCGATAAGAGTTGAAATAGGCCCCAAGGATATTGAAAAGAACCAGTGCGTTATAGTTACACGCCACAACAGAGAAAAGACTTTCGTTTCTCTTGACGAACTTGAAACTGTTATCCCGCAGAAACTTGAAGAAGTACGCAACGGACTTTATGAAGCCGCTCTTGAAAACAGAGAAAGACGCACATATTCCTGCAAAACTACTGACGAAATAATAAAAGCACTTGATGAAAACGGCGACGGATTTGTAAAAGCCATGTGGTGCGGTGACGAGGCGTGTGAGGACAAAGTAAAGGAAATAACCGGAGTAGGTTCTCGCTGTATTCCGCTGGAACAGGAAAACATTTCAGACGTTTGCGTTTGCTGCGGAAAGCCGGCAAAAAAGATGCTCTACTGGGGCAAAGCTTATTAATTGCATGAAATAAATTTAAATAAATTTTACGGAGGTATTCAATATGGCGGTACTTGTAACAGGCGGAGCCGGTTATATCGGCAGCCACACCTGTGTTGAACTTCTTAACGCAGGTAAGGACGTTGTTATAGTTGATAATTTCTATAACTGTAAAAAGTCAAGTCTGGACAGAATAAGAGCGCTTGTAAACAAAGATTTTAAATTCTACGAGTGCGATATAAGAGACAAAGAAGGTCTTGACGAAATATTCAAAAAAGAAAAGATTGATTCCGTTATTCATTTCGCCGGACTTAAAGCAGTTGGCGAAAGCGTTCACAAGCCCCTTGAATATTTTGACAATAACGTAACCGGAACTCTTATCTTACTTGATGTAATGAGAAATAACGGCTGCAAAAAAATAGTTTTCTCTTCATCCGCAACAGTTTACGGAATGAACAATATTTCTCCTCTTACAGAAGATATGGAAGTAGGCGGAGTAACAAATCCGTACGGCAGAACAAAGTATATGATCGAGTGCATTCTGAAAGACTTGTATACTTCAGACAGCTCCTGGTCTATCTGCCTGCTGCGTTACTTTAACCCCATAGGCGCCCACAAGAGCGGCACAATGGGTGAAGACCCGAACGGAATTCCGAACAACCTTATGCCTTACATTACCCAGGTTGCTATCGGCAAACGTGAATACCTCAATGTATGGGGAAATGATTATGACACCCCTGACGGAACAGGCGTACGTGATTACATCCACGTTGTTGACCTTGCGCTCGGCCACATAAAGGCTGTTGAAAAAGCAGAAAACAATGAAGGTCTCTTCATATACAACCTTGGCACAGGAAAGGGATACAGTGTTCTTGACGTTGTAAAAGCATTTGAAAAAGCATCCGGCGTTAATATTCCTTATAAAATTGGCCCCCGCCGTGACGGCGACATCGCAACCTGCTATTCAGATCCGAGCAAGGCTGAAAAAGAGCTTGGATGGAAAGCTCAGCGCGATATTGAGGAGATGTGTGAGGACAGCTGGCGCTGGCAGAAACAGAATCCGAACGGCTATCCCGACTGAAGTTCAGTAGGCAAAAACGAAAGCGGCACTGAGATAAAAAGAGATTTTCACAGCAGATTTACAGTGCTTATTAATAAGATAAAAATTAAGACTGTTAATTTCTGCAAATGGATATGGAGCGAATGCAAAGACTGGCGCACGCTTGTGCTTTTGCTGATAGTGGTAGTCCTTATGTATACGCCTGTATGGGGCGGATATCTGCTGCACCTTATATTCGGCATAAAATGGGGTTCAGTAGTAGCAACAGCGTATCTCGCTTTCTGGGCGGGACCGTTTACACCGTATTTTCCGCTGTGTATAGCGATAACATTCGGCATTAAAAAAATAATAGAAAAAGTAAAGGGCAAAAACGGTTTTAAATCCGACTCCCCTGCTCAAACATCAGAAAACAATTAAAAAAGCCTCCGAACGGAGGCTTTTTTTGATGGGTCGCCACGCACGGCAAGCGCCCTATATTTTTATCATATATCATAAAATGAGGGCTGCCCCGAAAGGAGCAGCCCTTTTTATAATTAAACCTGTTGCGTAAGTTTAATTACTCTGCAATTCTTTTTCTGAGAACAAGCCATACTACGATACCTGCAACAGCTGCAAGTATTATTGTGATAAAGCTCATACCAGCAATTTCCTGAGCACCTGTATTCGGGAGATTCGGATTGTTGTTATTAATCGGAAGCTTTCCGTTTGAATTGCCTGAATTTCCGCCGTTGCCGTCGGGAACATCAGGATTATCAGGATTGTCAGGGTTATCGGGATTATCCGGATTGTCCGGTTCATCCGGATCAACAGGATTACCGCTTTCATCAGCAAATGTTACCTGAATAGTAACATCAGCAGGATAATAATTTACGCTGTCTGAAGAAGTAACTTCAGCGCCGTTTACGGTATATTCATAAGCAGTTTTGCCTTCAGCAGCTGCAACTGCCTTGCCGTTTACAACAAGAGAAGCAATTGTGTATCCCTCTGATGCAGCGATGCTGAATGTTCTTGAATCTGCCTGTTTAAGAGCAACTGTGCCGCTGGGGCTGATTGTGCCGCCGTTGCCTGCTGTTGCATCTATTCTCCAGATCTCATTGCCGGTAGGAGTACCGCCGATGAGTGCGTTATCAAGAACAAGTCCGTAACCGTCAATCTTGCCAGCTGCCTGAGCAGGATCAAGAACCATAGAAATTACGGAATCAACAAGAGAAGCAAGGTCTGAAGGAACAACACCCTTAATGAGTGTCTTCAGTGCTGCATAGGTGTCATCATCAGCAAGTGCAACATCGTACAGCCAGTAGAATATTGTTGACATACAGCTGTCTGTTTCACCTGTTCTGAGAAGTGTATACTCATTATAGATAGTTGAGCTCTTAACAGCGCTGAGTGTAGCGCAGTCAGCAAGAGTTGACCACGGCAGATCACCGATATTGAGAACGAGATCAGTGCCGTCACCGATAAGAGCGCCTACATCGATTGAATTAGGGATAAGATTGTTGATTGCATCAGTTGAAAGATCAAGAGATCCTGCAAGAGCGCTAAGGAGACCAAACTGTGAAAGAGCATCCTTTACCCATGTGTTAAGTCTGTCGCCATCCACTACATAAGCAAGACGCGGAAGAACATCTATAATGCCGTTGAGAGGATCATCACAAACAGGGTCAACAACATTTGTAAAGAGAGATTCGATCAAAGGTCTGAGGAATTCATCAGCAGCGATATTTGCGCCTGATGCTTCCTTAACATCATAGTAATTTGTCTTATACTCTTCAGCTGTGGGAAGATCGTTAAGACCAAGCTGTTCGAGCATCGGAAGAAGTTTTTCATAAGCGCCCGGTGTATAAACGCCGTCATCGCTTACAGTATAATCGAACATTTTAATTTCAACTGCAACATCCATGATACCCATAGCTTTAATTTTGGCATCAGGATCAAGAAGAACTGTAACGGGACGAAGAACTGCAAGAAGAGCATCTATAAATCCGTCACGGTCACCAGCTGTGAAGCCGAAATCTTCAGCGGTGAAATCAATAGCAGCAAGCTTGTCGTATTCGTCAATTCCTGCTTCCTTATCTTCTGCTGTAACTTCGATTGCTTTAATCTTAGCAACAGCACCTGCAAATTTTTCTTCTTCAAGCTGATCAGCAAGAGAATCAGGTGTAACTACCCAGCCTATAATTTGACCGAGTTCAAAAGTCAATCCGCCTATTCCGACATCTATCTTTGTTTCATCGTGTGCAAGTGTTGCATAGAGGTCCATAATAGCCTCTAAAACAGTATCCTGATAAAGATTATCTGAAAGAATGTCATTAAGATTTACAAACGAACCAACAAGTCCGCCAAGTTTATCAACGAATGACTGGATACCGCCTTCTGTCCAAGCAACTGAGCTTTCGGGAGGACGAACGAAATCAGTGGGTCTGAAAGTAGCGATTTCGTCTGCATAATCAGTTACATTCTTTTTGGGCGAAATGATTGAAATGAACTTGTTATAAGTATCTTCAGGAATTGCGCCCTTGTTGTCGCCGCTGAGCTGAGAATACAAATTCTGAACTTCTGCAATAATTTCATCTGTAAGGGCATCAGTATCAACACCGTCTACGTATTCAATGAAATCTTCAAGAAGAGCAGCGTTTACATATGCATTGAGTTCTTCAACAAGATTTTCACCTGTGTATGTTTTTACATTAGGTGCATTATTATAAGCTTCTGTAGCGTCAGTATCTTCATTAAGCTCTATCGGACAATCCATAGAAGCGGCCATAACAAGATTTGAGTTCTCAAGAATCTTTGAAGCCATAGCTGAAATCTCAGGATCCATATTGTTATACTCATCGATAACAGCTTTAACTTCATCAAGTTTAACACTATCTCTGTCATTTATAAGAGCCGCACCGGCGTCAACTACGTTGTTGACTGCGTCTGTCAAACCGGGATATGAGCTTTCAAACAGATCAAGAACAAAGTCAAGTGTCTTTTCAGCAACTGCTACTCTATCACTCTTAACAAGCTCATAATAATCCTCGTATGCAGCAAGATATGTTGCACCGTTTTGACCTTCAACCCATGTACCTGTCTTTGAAGAGTAATTATATTTAATGTAATTTGACTTTGAAACGCTTGACGGATTCTTTCCGGATTCAGTTTCATTATCCTGAATTATATTAAATTCATAAGCAACGAGGTTCGGGAATACTCTGTCTGCGGCGCTCAAACCTGTATTATAAATATAGAAGCCTGATCCACTTGGATAAAAATAGTTTGCAAATTCAAACTGATCTTCATCCATTGCAACAAGAGCCTTTGCCCATGTTTCATAAGCGGCAATCGCGTCATCATTATCTTTCCAGTTTGTGCTGGAAGTAATTGTATAATTGCCGTAAAAAGCCTTGAACACATCGTAGACTTCCATGTAAGAATCAGGTAATTCACCGATTACCTCTTCAATATCCGCAATATGGTTCATAGTGGCGTCTACATACTGAGAAGTACTTGCCGAACCGCCATTAAGGTCTCTTGCTACCGACTGGGTAACATAATATAAAATGAAACCGTAATAAGCTTTGTCGAGCTCAAGTTTCTGCTCCTCTGTTAATGCCTTTACTTTTGCGGTTGAGGCATCATAGTCCTTTACCGCCTGCTCATGCTTCTCTTTATTGCTTTCTGTGAACAGATAAATTCTGTTTTCATAAAAAGCATCAATGCTTGCTTGCGCATCCGCAACGGCACTATCAGCCGTGGAGCCATCATCTGCGGCAATAGCATAAAATCCTGCCGTAAATGAAGAAAGCAGCATTACAACTGCAAGAAAAATGCTGAGCAGTTTTTTGCTTTTTTTCATCTAAAACTCTCCTTTTTAGAAATTATTGCAAGTTTTAATAACAGACCGCTTGCATTTCGATTATATATTTATGTTATTTTATTGTCAAGATTTTTATCGATTTTATAAGGTTTTATTCTCATTTTCGTTATTATATAATATAATTTACTTTACTATTTTGTGCAATTTTACTAATTTTAAGTTTTGCATAAATAACAGACCGTTTTTCTAATAGCTGTCTATTTATAATATAAAAATCAGAAAATTTCATATAAAAAAGAGAAGTTTTTCAATATTTATAATTTGCTGTATTTGTGCCATATACGAATTGTATATTTGAGCAAAAAAACTCCTCCGCTTTAAATACAAAGCGGAGGAGCTTATACAGAATATAAATTTAAAACTTATCTTTGAAAACAAGCAAGAGCACAACGTCAACAACAAAAAGGCAAAGGGCAATAACGCCGCCTATAATTGCCTTTTTATTTTTCATTTGAGCCTGCTTTGATATTTCAACGCCTTTTTGCTTCATAACAAGCGGCACCGCTATTCCCATTGCGGCAAAAGCGGGGCAAATGCCTATTGTGCATATGCCTATTATAGACATTGTAAAAGCAAAAGTGGATAGTTTTTCCATTACGTCTTGATTTTTGTTACTCATTATTTTCACCTGCCAAAATTCCGTATTTATCTACAACACGGTTTATTTTTTTTATAAATCCCTGCCCGAAAAGCAGGAGAAACAAAGCCGTTGCGCCCCCGAACACTGCCGAAAACGGCACGCCGGCAGCATACACGGCAATTATTCCCGAAATAGTATATTCACTGAGCATAGTGAGCACGGAACTAAGATCCGCAACAATGCCGTAAAGCGCAAATGTGAGAATAAAACCCACCAGCGCAAGAAGCCATTTGTTTGTTTTCAGTTTTTTAAATATGATCCCTGCGGCAAAGCCGACAAGACCGAGAGCCACCATCTGAAACGGAGTCCACACACCCTGCCCGAAGATGAAATTTGAAATAAAAGCAGAAAGCGCTCCTATTATATATCCTCTGCGAGCGCCAAGGCATACTGCGGACACAATAACCACCGCGCCTATAGGCTTGAACTGGGGAATTAAATAAAACACGGCACGGGAAGCAACCGCAAGAGCAGTAAGTGCTGAGACAAGTGCTATTTCACCGGCTGTGGGGGCTGAGCGTTCGTATGCCATAAAAAACGGCAAAAGCGAAAGCACAAGTATGATAGCGGCGGCAAGATAATACGAAGCGGAGTCTGAAAAGAAGATCATCCATACCGCAAGAAACACGAGAGCTATAACTATGAATGCGAAAAACAGAACATTTCCTTTACGCTTCATTGCTCACCTCCGCGTCATCAACGCAGACCATTCTGCCGTCAGTAAGTGCGGAAAGAGCCGTCGTGTAAATATCAAGAGCGGAAAAAAAGCGGCGGCGCGGCGCAGAGGAAACAATATGTCCGTTAAAAAGGAACGCGGCATTATCGGCGTATCTGCCCGCAAATTCCAAATCGTGGGTGGAAAGGATTATAGTTTTACCCTGCCCGCACCACGAGTGCAGAATTTTCGCAAGCTGCCGTCTGAAAACTGCGTCCGTGCCTTTTGTGGGCTCATCAAGCAGGAATATATCGGCACCTGTCTGTTCTATCTTAGCCAAAGCAAGGCGTTGAGCCTCCCCTCCGCTCAAGTCAAACGGATTTCTGTTTTTCAGCCTTTCAAGAGAGAAGCGGCGCAATATTTCATCGTTTTGTATCTCTTCTCCGACGGTATCGCTCAAAAACAGCGTATAGACATTCTGAGGAAGATAAGCAGTTTTGCCGCTTTTCTTTATCTTCCCGCCGTATGGGCGAAGAACGCCGCCGAGACATTTTAGCAATGTGGTTTTGCCGCAGCCGTTAGCGCCTACTATTACATTTATCTTCCCCGATTGTGCTTTATAATCTGTGCCGAAAAGCACATCGGGAGCGTTTCTTTTGTATGCGAATGCCAGTTTTTTTACCGTAACAGCATTTTCACCGTTTTCACATTCAGCCACAGGCTTTTCTTTAATATCTTTTATCTCTTGGCGCGCAGCCGCAAAATCAAGAGTTCTGCTTTTCAGCAGTCTTGTATACGGGGGAAGCATAAGCGCCATATCGCTGTTTTTCTCGGTCAAAAAATGCGCAAACTCATCAGGAGCTGAGCAAAATTCAGCTTTTCCGTTTTCAAGAAAAACCACCTTATCCGCTAAGCCGAGCATTGCTGAAGAATGTTCGCACATTACAACCGTAACACCTCTGTCCCTGTTCAGCCTAAGCACTGCGTCTCTGAAATTCATTGCGGAAACAGGATCAAGCTGAGAGCAAGGCTCATCAAGAAGCAGAATACGAGGATTAACTGAAACGGCGCACGCAAGTGCAAGCAGCTGTTTTACACCGCCTGACAAATCTTGAGTTTTTTCGTTTATGTACTTATTGAGATTAAAATAGCTTGCTGTCTGCGCTATTATCAATGATATTTTTTCGTTGTCGAACCCCTTGTTTTCAAGTGAAAAAGCAAGTTCCCCGATTACGGTATCGGTTATTATATTGCTTTCTGTATTCTGGCCTACAAAGCCGATCTCAGTCTGCTCAACACTGATACTGCCGCTCATTTTGCCGTAAGGAGCTATCTCTTCTTTGAGCAGGCGCAGAAGCGTGCTTTTTCCGCTTCCGGATCTTCCGCAGAGCAGTACAAGCTCTCCTGGGCTGACAGCCATGTTTACATCTGAAAGGGCATTTTCATCACTGCCGGGGTATCTGAATGTTAAATTTTTGACTTCAATAACCGCCATCTGATATCCTCCGACAGGTCTGTTACAAGCGGCATCAAACACAGCGCAATCCACATGATAAGTGATGTTGCGCTTATATTTGAAAGCTGCAGATGTTCATAATACTCAAATTCAAAAGAACCGTTTATCATGGCAACCACTTGCACGGCGCAAAACGCCGCCGATATAAAAACGAATACGCCGTCATCAAATCTGAATTTATACGGCGAATAGTGTTTCTTTCCTTTGTTAAAGCCTCTTGCGCGCATGGTTTGCGCTGTTTCTATGCTTTGCTCAAGCGATATCGAGACCAGCGCGGAAAAACGCTTCATTGTATTTTTCAATCCATTTGTTTCATTGCCTATTCCCTGCTGCGCTTCTTTAAGCTGAGAAGCAGTTTTTATCATCAGCGGCAAGAATCGCAGTGCCGTTGAGAAAGTTAGCACCAGATTTGGAGCTAACCAGCCGAAAAGCGCTGTAAATTTTTCACTTGTTATAATCTCTGAATATGCCGAAAACCACACAATAACCGCTGAAAGCATTATACCGATGCATGCACCGTATGCAAGCGGTTCGAATGAAAACTCCAAATCGCCTAAAGAAAACAGTATCGTTTCTCCGTATCTACAAAAAATCATATTGAAAACAGCCGCAAGAATTACAACGGGTACTATGAATTTCAGCTGAGCTGCAGTGCGCCTTGCGCCGAGCAGGCGCAGGCTGTAAAGCACAGAGCAGACAAGGCTGACAGCCGAATACACCGGGTTGATAAACACCAATGATACGGCAATTACAAAAATAAAAAAGAGGAGGCAGACGGCGGGATGAAACTTTGAAAATCTATCCATATCTGCTCCTCCGAAAATCAAAACTCTATTCCGCGGCGTGCGTGAACGCCTAAATCGTAAGGATGGCGCTCCTTGCGCATAAAAGTAATATAATCCGCTTTATCCCAAACAGCCTCGCATTTTGAGTGCCCCGTTATAACATATTCCTTATCAGGGCTGAAACGGAAATTTTTCACAAACTCTTCACCCAGAAGCGGCAGCACATCAAGAAACTCATCGAGAACTATAACATCCTTATCACATGAAAAAGCGCTTTCAGACGCTTGCTTTGCCCACTTGGCATAAGCATCCTTTTCCTGCTGTGTCATGCTGAAAAGAAATGGCAGTTTATCCGGATTCTGATAAAACTGTATATCACATTTTGCAAGCCGCTCTGAAGAATTATTATCTTTTAAAAACGAGTAGAAAGCTACTGATTTGCCTGCTCCGCAGGCACGCAGGGCAAGCCCGAGAGCGGCGGAAGTTTTACCTTTTCCGTCTCCGTAATAAACATGAATCATCTGATTCTTACATCCTGTTTTGTTTGGAATCTGTATCCGTACTGATCAAGAATGTGCATCTTATTTAATGCTATCATTGTGCCCTTTGAAACACAGAGCTCTGCACGCGGCGCAATTGTTACATCAAGATTCAAGGCCTGAGAGAACAATTTATCAATACCGTATATCTCAGAGCATCCACCCGTGAGGATAACGCCGGAATCTTTTATATCCGCAACAAGCTGAGGAGTGGTACGCTCAAACAGAACGGACGCCGCGCCTGTAAGCTCCTCAAAAAGCGGTTTTAGGCACTCATATATCTCATTGCCGGTTATCTCAACAACGCACGGCATACCCGAAAACATATCTCGTCCTTTTGCCTGCATACTTACATCTTCTTCACGTTCAACAGCCCCGGCAATACGATTTTTTATCTCTTCTGCCATTCTTTTGCCTATAAGCACACCGTATTTATCACGCATATGGCGTGTGATTTCCTCATCAAAAGTATCACCTGCCACGCGCAGTGTATCTATCTGGCTCATACTTCCCTGGCTGATAACCGCCATATCGGTAGTGCCGCCGCCGATATCTATAACGAAGGCGCCCGTTGGCTGAAGAGGGTCTATTCCCGCTCCGAAAGCGGCGCAAAGCGGCTCCTCAACAAGGCATACTGATCTTGCGCCGGCAGTTATTATAACCGAGATCAGCGTACGCCTTTCAACATCCGTTGCAAGCGCGGAAACAGCCGCAACAACACGGGGCTTGAAAATACTTTTTTTAATTATTTTATTTATAAAAAACTGCACCATACGGCAGGCGATTGAATAATTAGTTATCGCTCCGCCCACTATGGGCTGAATTACGGATACTCCGCTCGGCTCCCTGCCCTCAAGATAATATGCCCTTCGGCCGGCATAAAGGATCTTTTCCGTCTGAGTGTCATACGCGACATAAGACGGTTCGTTAACCACAACTCCTTTGCCGGGCACGGAGATAACTATTGAACTTGTGCCGAGGTCTATTCCCAAATCATAACCGAACATAATTTCATTCCTTAATATAAACAGCCCGCGTTTTCTGACGCGGGATTATAAGCGTCATATAAATGTTACTGTAAAAAAGGGTTATTGTCAACAGTTAAAAAATGAAGAAGCGCGCTGTAACGGCGGCTTTTTTTGTCATTCTCCACCATTGCTCTGACATTGCTTTCGGTGCCCACAAGAACTATAAGTTTTTTAGCTCTTGTAACCGCCGTATAAAAAAGATTTCTGTAAGCGAGTTTCTGCGGCGTTGCTACAACGGGTATTATTACGCCGTCAAATTCGGAGCCTTGGCTTTTATGTACAGTCATGGCATACGCAAGCTCAAGCTCACCCACATTTTCAACTGAATACATAGCCTCACGATCATCAAATTTCACATTGATTATATCCGCCGCACGGTCTATGCGTGTAAGTATTCCGATATCTCCGTTAAAAACGCCCATACCGTTATCATCGGATTTGAACCACGGAATATCGTAATTGTTTTTGATCTGCATGACCTTATCACCCTCACGCAGTATATATCCGCGTGAAACTATCTCGTTTTTACCCCTCTTTGGCGGATTGAGCTGTTTTTGCAGCATTATGTTTATATTCTGAGAACCAGTTTCACCTATTTTGCTGGGGCAGAGCACCTGCAGATCTGAAACAGGATCCATTGAGTAAGCCGCCGGCAGACGCCTTGTAACAAGATCAACTATCTTGCGGCAGGCGGAGATGGGAACCGTTTCGTGCATCATAAAGAAATCAGAATCAACACCGTTATCAGTTGTAACGGGCATTTCGCCCTTAACAACACGGTGTGCGTTTGTAACTATAAGACTTTGCATTGCCTGGCGGAATATCTTATCAAGCTCAACAACAGGGATTAGTCCGCTTTTTATCATATCGCTGAGTACATTACCCGCTCCAACGGGAGGCAGCTGATCTTTATCTCCAACCATAATGAGACGTGCGCGAAGCGGCAAAGCGTCAAGCAAAGCATCGAACAGAAAAATATCAACCATTGACAGCTCATCAACAATCACAGCATCCACATCAAGAGGGTTCTTGTGATTATGAACAAACACGGGTTTATCACTGCCGTCTTTGTATTCTACCTCAAGCAGGCGGTGTACGGTCTTTGCTTCACATCCGGTAAGCTCAGTCATACGCTTTGCGGCTCTGCCTGTCGGCGCCGCAAGTGCAACATCAAGCCCCCTGTTTTGCATAAGAGTAATAATGCCCTTTACGGTAGTTGTTTTTCCCGTACCGGGCCCGCCTGTAAGAATAAGCGACCCTTTATTGACTGCTATTTCGATTGCTTTTCGCTGTTTTGCGTCAAATTCTATATCATTTGCCTTTTCAAACGCATATATCTCAGCGCCTGAGATTTCACTCTCCTGCGGGGGATAATTCACAAAGACTTTTATTCTGTCTGCTATATCCTTTTCGGCATTATACGCAGACGGATTAAATAGAAACTGACGGCCGTCGATATCCTCAGTGATAAGGCGGTGATATTCAACGGCGTCGTCCACGGCTATCTGAGCAACATCATCAGAGCAGGAAAGATATGCTTTTGCCGTTCGAACAACGGAATCTCGGGGAAGGCATGTATGACCGTTCGAAATATTGTGATCAACAATATGTTCCACAAGCGACTGCGCACGCAAACCTGGCGATACAGGCTCATCAAGCTCTTCGGCAATCTCCTCTGCACGGTCAAAATCATAAATTCCTGCCGCAACAAAATCATAAGGGTTATCATCAAAAACCTCAACGGCATTTTCATGAAAGAAATTATATGCGTCAAACGCTTCCTTATGCGTAAGCCCTTTTTGCTTTAGTTCCTCTATTGTTTGACGGGAAGCAAATTTTTCTATAAAACTGCGCTGTATTTTTCTTGCAGCGGGCTTGCTTATGCCCTTTATGGAGGAAAGGCGGTCAACGTCCTTTTCAATTACGTCAAAAGATTCAGAACCAAAAGCGTTTACTATCTTCTCAGCAGTTGCTCTGCCAACGCCTTTAATTATACCGCTTGAAAGATAGCGCAGTATTCCTGCCGCATCCTGCGGGAGAGTTTCAGTAAGAGAATCTGCTTTAAACTGCCTGCCGTAAGACGGATGCACAGTCCACTCACCCGACGCCTCTATCTGCGAGCCAACAGCAAGCTGTGAAAAGTTACCCACAACGGTAACAGCTTCATTGCCGCATGATATTTCCATAACGGTATAACCGTTATCCTGATTGTAAAAGGTAATTTCCTCAACGGTGCCTTTTATAGATTCAAGCTTTTTTTCAGCCATAAATTTCACCTTTAAAATTGTACCATAATCATTAATAAAAATAAAGGAGGCGAATGATTTTTTTAGAGCTAGGCTTAATTTTTCTGGAGCATATAACAGAATTTAAAAGAAAAAGAGCAGTCCGAAGACTGCTCTTTTTTGTTATCTGATTTTTGAAAGCACTTTATTTGCAAAAGGAATACAAAGAAGTGAAATTATAAATGTAGCAATTATGCTTATACAGATAAAAACAACGTTTTTTTCAGGCAAAACATATTCCATGGCGGTATTTATCAGCGCCATTATTTCCATATGAGTTGCCATAATTATAATGCTGTTTATACCGCAATAGTTCAACAGCTTCAATTTAAATTTCCCGATAAGCTTGCAAAACAGCATAAGCATTATACTTCCTACCGTGCCATTTATATAAAAAAGAATACTGCTTTTACCAAAAGACAAGGCAGCAAAGCTTACTTTGCCATTCACTACCGTTAATGCAATATTTATCGCAAGCAGCAAAACAAATAGCGGTATTATGTATTTTTTTACTTGATTTAACAATTGCGGAGATTTGTTTTTGAAATCTCTAAGCAATATACCTATGCAAATATACGCACTTGCCAATCCGCCTCTCAGCAGTACATTTATTATTGCAATTTCATGCGGTACCAAACAGCATAAAACAGCAATGCAGATGACGGCGATCGCTAAAAATATCCGGTTTCCTTTAAAGAGTTTTAAAAGCAATATGTTTATTATAATTCCGAAAAACAGACACGGCAAAAACCAGTCCGCCTTTATACCTATCATAAATATCCAGTTAAAAAGCAAAGTTAATTCATTCTTAACAGAGATATCCCGCTGGATAATATCTTTTGCAACTTCTATTAAAAGCACGCAAAATCCTATAAGATAATATGGAAGTATAAGTGATTTTAAATATTTTTTCAGCACTTTGGAAAAAGGCTGAGAAATGGTGGTTTCTTTGATAAGGAAACCGCTAAGAACCATGAAAACCGGCATATGAAAAGAATATATCCAAATATTGAGCCAATTATCGCCCTCCAAATCGTGAGCGATAAGAACTAAAATAATGGCTATTCCTTTTACATAATTAATCCACGGAGTGAAATTTTTACCTTTAGTTGAATTAATATAATCAGCCTTAAATAAGTTGATCTTACCCATATATTATATACCCTGAAAATTCAAAAGAGCAGTCCGAAGACTGCTCTTTTATTAAAAAGAATTACTCGTTGATCTCTGTTACAACGCCTGAACCTACTGTTCTGCCGCCTTCACGGATAGCGAAACGAAGACCCTTTTCGATAGCGATAGGAGTAATAAGCTCAACATCCATAAGAACGTTATCTCCGGGCATGCACATCTCTGTGCCTTCGGGAAGAGTAATAACACCAGTAACGTCAGTTGTTCTGAAATAGAACTGAGGACGATAGTTGTTGAAGAAAGGAGTATGACGGCCGCCTTCATCCTTAGTCAGTACGTAAACCTGACCCTTGAACTTGGTGTGGGGATGAATTGAACCGGGCTTTGCAAGAACCTGTCCTCTCTGGATCTCAGTTCTCTGAACACCACGAAGAAGTGCACCTACGTTATCACCAGCCTGTGTGAAGTCAAGTGACTTACGGAACATTTCAAGACCTGTGCAAACTGTCTTTCTGATTTCGGGCTTAATACCAACGATTTCAACTTCCTCGTTGAGCTTAAGAACACCACGCTCTACTCTACCGGTAGCAACAGTACCACGGCCTGTGATTGTCATAACATCCTCTACGGGCATAAGGAACGGAAGGTTCTCATCACGCTCAGGAGTGGGGATGTAAGAGTCAACAGCTGCAAGGAGCTCTCTGATGCAATCGCAAGCAGGATCGTCATTTGAAGGAGCGTTAAGAGCGTTAAGAGCTGAACCTCTGATGATCGGAATGTCATCTCCGGGGAATTCATACTCGCTAAGAGTATCACGGATTTCCATTTCAACAAGCTCAAGAAGCTCTTCGTCGTCTACCTGGTCTACCTTGTTCATGAATACAACGATGTAAGGTACGCCAACCTGACGAGCAAGAAGAAGGTGCTCTTTAGTCTGAGCCATAGGACCATCAGTTGCAGCGATAACAAGGATAGCGCCGTCCATCTGAGCAGCACCGGTGATCATGTTCTTGATATAGTCAGCATGGCCGGGGCAGTCAACGTGAGCATAGTGACGAGTTTCTGTCTCATACTCAACGTGTGCAGTGTTAATTGTGATACCACGCTCTCTCTCTTCGGGAGCCTTATCAATATCAGCATAGTCCTCAAACTTAGCGTGACCTTCATTTGCAAGATACTTTGTAATAGCCGCTGTAAGAGTTGTCTTACCATGGTCAACGTGTCCGATGGTACCGATGTTTACATGCGGTTTAGAACGGTTAAACTTTTCTTTTGCCATTGGATTTTCCTCCTTAGAAATTTAGGTAGATAAATTGTTATGATTATTTTATCAAAGCACAGATAAAATATCAAGTGTTTTTAGTAATTTTGTTTAATTAAAGGATCAAATTAATCCTTTTTGGTTCTTGTGGAAATGATTTCCTCAGAAATTGACTTCGGAACCTGCTCATAGCCGTCCGGCTCCATGGTGTACTGACCACGGCCCTGGGTCTTTGAACGAAGATCGTTTACATAGCCAAACATTTCAGAAAGCGGAACACGAGCGTTAACCTGCTTTGCGCCTGCTCTGTCTTCCATACCCTGAATCTGGCCACGGCGTGAGTTAAGGTCGCCGATAACATCGCCCATGTATTCCTCAGGTACGATTACGGTTACTTTCATCATAGGCTCAAGAATAACGGGATTTGCTTTCTTAGCAGCGTCTTTGAACGCCATAGAACCTGCGATCTTGAATGCCATTTCAGATGAGTCTACCTCATGATAAGATCCATCGTAAAGCTCAACTTTGATATCAACCATGGGGTAACCGGCGAGAACGCCGCTCTTCATTGCACCCTGAATACCTGCGTCAACAGCGGGGATATATTCCTTAGGAATAGCACCGCCGACAACGGAGTTAATGAATTCATAGCCCTTGCCGATACCGTTTTCATCAAGGTTCGGTGACATACGGATCTTAACATGACCGTACTGACCTGAACCGCCTGACTGACGCTTATACTTAGTATCAGACATTGATTCGGACTGAATTGTTTCTTTATAAGCAACCTGAGGAGCACCGATATTAGCTTCAACCTTGAATTCACGAAGCATACGGTCTACGATAATTTCAAGATGAAGTTCGCCCATGCCGGCGATAATAGTCTGGCCTGTTTCCTCATCGGTATAAACCTTGAATGTGGGGTCTTCTTCAGCAAGCTTTGCAAGAGCGATACCCATCTTTTCCTGACCGGCTTTGGTCTTGGGCTCAACAGCAACACGGATAACGGGATCCGGGAAGTTCATTGACTCAAGGATGATGGGATGGTCTTCATCGCAGAGAGTATCACCTGTTGTGGTGTTCTTGAGACCTACGGCAGCGGCGATATCGCCTGCGTAAACCTCTGTAATATCTTCTCTGTGGTTTGCATGCATCTGAAGGATTCTGCCCATTCTCTCTCTGTGGCCCTTAACTGAGTTATAAACCTGAGAGCCTGCGTTGAGAACGCCTGAATATACACGGAAGTAGCAGATCTTACCAACAAACGGGTCTGTTGCAATCTTGAATGCAAGAGCTGAGAAAGGCTCTGAATCTGAAGAATGACGATATTCTTCCTCGTCAGTCTCAGGATTTACGCCCTTGATTGATTCAACGTCGGTAGGAGCCGGCATAAATTCAACAATAGCGTCAAGGAGCGGCTGAACGCCCTTGTTTCTGTAAGATGTACCGCAAGTGATGGGTACCATGTTACAGCTGCAAGTTGCCTTTCTGATAGTCTTTTTAATTTCGTCGACAGTGAGTTCCTGGCCGTCGAAATATTTTTCCATAAGTTCTTCGTCCTGCTCCGCAACAGCTTCAAGAAGCTTTTCACGATATTCCTGAGCAAGCTCTTTCATATCCTCCGGAATTTCCTCACGGCGGATATCGTTGCCCATATCGTCATAATAGATTTCAGCATCCATATTGATAAGGTCTACGATACCTCTGAAGGTATCCTCAGAACCGATAGGAAGCTGAATCGGAACAGCGTTGCACTTAAATCTATCTTTTACCATGTTAAGAACATTGTAAAAGTCTGCGCCCATAATATCCATTTTATTTACATAGATCATACGGGGAACATTATAATCGTCAGCCTGACGCCATACGGTTTCAGACTGAGGCTCTACACCGCCCTTTGCACAAAGAACGGTAACAGCGCCGTCAAGTACACGCAGTGAACGCTGAACTTCAACAGTGAAGTCAACGTGGCCCGGTGTATCAATAATGTTAATCCTGTGATTTTTCCAAAAACAGGTTGTAGCGGCGGAGGTGATTGTGATACCTCTTTCCTGCTCCTGCGCCATCCAGTCCATTGTGGCAGCGCCGTCATGGGTTTCGCCGATCTTATGATTTATTCCCGTATAATAAAGGATACGCTCGGTAGTTGTTGTTTTACCGGCATCAATGTGCGCCATAATACCAATATTTCTTGTCTTTTCAAGAGATACTTTTCTTGGCATAATATCCTCCTAATCTGATTATGGGATTAATATCTGAAATGAGCAAAAGCCTTGTTTGCCTCTGCCATCTTATGAGTATCATCACATTTCTTAACTGCGCCGCCTGTTTTATTAACAGCGTCCATAATCTCCGCAGCAAGGCGTTCTTTCATTGTTCTTTCAGAACGCTCACGGGCATAAGCCGTAATCCAACGCAGACCGAGAGTCTGGCGTCTTTCGGGGCGAACCTCAAGCGGAACCTGATAAGTTGCACCGCCGACACGGCGAGCCTTTACCTCAAGGGTAGGCATAACGTTTTCCATTGCGGCCTGGAAAGCCTCAAGGGGATCGTTACCCGTTTTTTCTTTAATGATGTCAAACGCGCCGTAAACGATTTTCTGCGCGACACCCTTTTTTCCGTCATACATGATGTTGTTGATAAGACGCGTTACAAGCTTTGAGTTGTAAAGCGGATCGGGCAACACATCACGCTTAGCGATTTGGCCTCTTCTTGGCATCTTCGCTTCCCTCCTTCATAATTAATAATGAGTTCATAGGTACTCGGTTTTCCCGTGGAGTCAACAAGTAGGCTATACCGCATATACATTATATATAAAAGGTATAAACTATTGTTTTTCCGATAGGGGTCTACTGCTTATTTCTTAGCAGCCTTAGGCTTCTTTGCGCCATACTTTGAGCGCGCCTGCATTCTGCCGTTTACGCCCTGTGTATCAAGAGTTCCGCGGATGATGTGGTAACGCACACCGGGAAGGTCCTTAACACGTCCGCCGCGCACCATAACAACAGAGTGTTCCTGAAGATTGTGGCCAACGCCGGGAATATAAGCTGAAACTTCCATTCCGTTTGTAAGGCGTACACGGGCAATCTTACGAAGTGCGGAGTTAGGCTTTTTAGGTGTAGCAGTCTTTACTGCTGTGCAAACGCCGCGCTTCTGAGGAGAGCAGTTATCATTCATAACATTTTTCTTTGTGTTAAGGCTCTTCAAAAGTGCCGGCGCCTTCGCCTTTTTCTCTACAGACTTTCTGCCTGTTCTTACTAACTGATTAAAGGTAGGCAATAGTTTATATCTCCTTTCTGTAATATTTATACGCATCATGTGCGCATAAACCGACGCTCTTATTTTTATAAAAACGCCCGTTTACACGCACATATTGAGGCGGGCAAAAAGCCTGCCTCAATATTTTGTGCATTAGTGCCAAATTAATTAAAAATATTTGTTAAATGTGCTGTTTTTCCACTCGCACAATTATCAAGTATATCACTCAGCAGCACTATTTGTCAATAGCTTTTGAAGCTGTTCAAGATTTAAAATTTCTTCTGAACCCTCTGAAGAAAGATAGCTGGGGATAACATCAACATCACGGAACACATCCATACCTGTGCCTGCGGGAACAAGTTTACCGATGATAACGTTCTCTTTAAGACCGATAAGCGGATCAACCTTGCCCTTGATAGCGGCATCGGTAAGAACTCTTGTTGTTTCCTGGAATGACGCAGCTGAAAGGAATGAATCTGTTGCAAGTGAAGCCTTGGTGATACCCATAAGAACAGGAATACGTGTTGCCTTTTTAAGACCCGTCTCTCCTGCTGCGATTCTGGCATCAATTCTGTCATTTTCTTCCTCAACAGCAGCAACATCAACCATTGTTCCGGAAACGAGATCAGTATCTCCGGCATCGTCAACAGTACACTTCTTGAGCATTTGACGAACGATTACCTCAATGTGCTTATCGTTGATATCAACACCCTGAGTACGGTAAGCAAACTGAACTTCCTGAATAAGGTAATTATAAACGGCCTCTTCACCGAGAATAGCAAGAATGTCGTTCGGGTTCTTTGAACCGTAAGTGAGTTCCTGACCCTTAACAACATGCGCGCCCTCTGTGATTTCCTCACGAATTCTGAAGCCGTAAGGAATGAGGTATTTCTTTTCTTCAAGCGTATCATTGTTTGTAACAACGATATGCTGAGCTTTCTTAACCTCTTCGAATCTGACTGTACCGTCAATCTCGGAAAGGATAGCGTACTGCTTCGGCTTTCTTGCCTCGAAAAGTTCCTCAACTCTGGGAAGACCCTGTGTGATATCTTCACCGCCTGCGATACCGCCGGTATGGAACGTTCTCATTGTAAGCTGTGTACCGGGCTCACCGATTGACTGAGCAGCTATGATGCCTACAGCCTCGCCGACCTGAACAGGCTCGTTGAACGCAAGGTTTGAACCGTAGCACTTGCGGCATACGCCATGGCGTGACTTACATGTGATAAGTGAGCGTATCTTTACTTCCTTGATACCAGCAGCAACAATCTTATCTGCAGTATCCTTGGTGATCATTTTATCAGGTGTGGCAATAACCTCGCCCGTATTCGGGTCTGTTACCTCATTGAGCGGGAATCTGCCGACAAGACGCTCATTGAGTGATTCAAGCTCACGGTTACCATCCATGATTGCCTTAACAACGATACCATCATTGCAGCCGCAGTCATCATCACGAATAATAACATCCTGAGAAACGTCTACAAGACGTCTTGTAAGGTAACCTGAGTCAGCAGTACGAAGAGCCGTATCGGCAAGACCTTTACGCGCACCTCTTGAAGAAATGAAGTATTCAAGAATATTCAGACCTTCACGGTAGTTAGCACGGATGGGGATTTCGATTGTTTTACCAGCAGTATTCGCGATAAGTCCGCGCATACCTGCAAGCTGACGAAGCTGAGCGGTACTACCACGAGCACCTGAATCTACCATCATGTGGATCGGGTTATGAGTACCGTCAAAGTTTGAAGTAAGCTCGTTGGTAACTTTATTTGTACAATCCTCCCAAGCCTTAATTACGGCTGAGGAACGCTCTTCGTTTGTGATAAGACCGTAATTGTAGTTGAGAGTGATCTCATCAACTTTCTTTTCAGCCTCATCAAGGAATTCTTTTTTAGCATCCGGAATAAGAGCGTCGCATACAGCAACGGTGGTACCGGAAACTGTTGAATATTTATAGCCCTGAGCCTTGATTGCGTCAAGTGCAACAGATGCTACAGAAACGCCGTGAACGGAGATAAGTTTATCAACTATCTTTCCGAGTTCGCCCTTCTTTACAACAAAGTCTATTTCGGGTTTGAACTCAAGCTCCGGCTTTGAACGGTCAACAAATCCAAGATCCTGAGGAATAGGATTGTTGAAGATAACTCTGCCGATAGTGGTTATGATAACAGCGCTCTTTGTGCCGCTTTCTGTATCCTTTGTTACACGGATTTTAGCGGGAGAGTGCATACCGAGAGAACCCTCTTGATATGCCATCATAGCCTCGTCTTTATCTCTGTATATCTTATATGATTTATAGATAGAGAACTCTGAAACAAGTTCGTCATCCACATCTGAGCAAAGAAGCTGAGAATCTGAATACTTGCCGTTTACCTTTGCCTTTACGTCCTCAAAAGAGATTTCGTTTGTTCTCTCTTCATCCTGGAAGAACTTAGGCTGACCGGGCTCGCCCTCTTTGATCATTGTAAGATAGTAAGAACCGATAACCATATCCTGTGTAGGAACTGTTACAGGCTTACCGTCTGAAGGCTTGAGCAGGTTGTTGGCAGCAAGCATAAGAAGTCTTGCCTCTGCCTGTGCCTCAGCTGAAAGAGGAACGTGAACAGCCATCTGGTCACCGTCGAAGTCAGCATTGAACGCTGTGCAGGCAAGCGGATGAAGCTTAATAGCTCTGCCCTCTACAAGAACGGGCTCAAACGCCTGAATACCAAGACGGTGAAGTGTGGGTGCACGGTTGAGCATTACGGGGTGGTCTTTAATAACTACCTCAAGAGCATCCCATACTGCGGGATCCTGCGCTCTTTCAACCTTTTTCCTTGCTGATTTGATATTTGAAGCGGCACCTGTTGCAACGAGGCGTTTCATAACGAAAGGCTTGAAAAGCTCAATTGCCATTTCCTTGGGAAGACCGCACTGATGCATTTTAAGTTCAGGGCCTACAACGATAACGGAACGTCCTGAATAGTCAACACGCTTACCGAGAAGGTTCTGACGGAAACGTCCCTGCTTACCCTTGAGCATATCGGAAAGAGATTTAAGAGGACGGTTGCTGGGGCCTGTAACGGGTCTGCCTCTGCGGCCGTTATCAATAAGCGCGTCAACAGCTTCCTGAAGCATTCTCTTTTCGTTTCTTACGATAATATCGGGTGCGCCGAGCTCAAGAAGTCTCTTGAGACGGTTGTTTCTGTTAATAACTCTTCTGTAAAGGTCATTGAGGTCTGATGTTGCAAATCTGCCGCCGTCAAGCTGAACCATAGGTCTGATATCGGGCGGGATTACGGGTATAACATCAAGAATCATCCACTCAAGCTTGTTGCCGCTCTTGCAGAAAGCGTCTACAACATCAAGTCTCTTGAGAAGACGCACTCTCTTCTGACCTGTTGCGTTTTCAAGTTCCGCGTTGAGTTCATCACGGAGCTGGAACACATCTATATCCTGAAGAAGCTTTTTGATAGCCTCAGCGCCCATTCCAGCCTCGAAATCATCCTCATAGCGCTCACGCATATCTGCGTATTCTTTTTCATTGAGGATCTGCATTTTCTCAAGCGGGGTATCGCCGGGATCGGTTACGATATAAAGCGCGAAATAAAGAACTTTTTCAAGATAACGCGGGCTTATATCAAGCACAAGGCCGAGACGGCTGGGTATTCCCTTGAAATACCAGATATGAGAAACAGGAGCGGCAAGCTCGATATGACCCATACGCTCACGTCTTACCTTTGAACGTGTGATCTCTACGCCGCAGCGCTCGCAGACTTTGCCTTTATAGCGGATTCTCTTATACTTTCCGCAGTGACACTCCCAGTCCTTGGTAGGTCCGAAGATCTTTTCGCAGTAAAGGCCGTCCTTCTCAGGCTTAAGAGTTCTGTAATTTATTGTTTCCGGCTTTGTAACCTCGCCGTAAGACCATTCACGAATCTTTTCAGGAGAGGCAAGGCCGATTCTTATTGAACTGAATTCGTTTTGATTTTCCATTTGGAAGCACTCCTTTATATATAATGTAATGCAGGTTTTCGGTCAGTGATTATTCGTCATAATCGTCATTCTGTGTATCGCTGAACAGATCGTCCAAATCAGAATCCTGACCTGCTTCCTCGCCGTCTTCCTCGGGATTTTCGAAAGAATAGCCGTCGCCGTTCGTTTCAAAATCGTTTACCTCGGAAAATGCGTTTTCATCTATCGGCTGAATTTCCGTGCCGTCATCAATATCCTGCTTGAGCTCTACCTCGTTGCCGTTCTTATCTCTGAGCTGAACGTCAAGTCCGAGAGCCTGAAGTTCCTTGAACAGAACCTTGAAGGATTCGGGAGTTCCGGCAGGCGGAATATTTTCGCCCTTTACAATAGCCTCATAGGTCTTAACTCTGCCTGAAACATCATCCGACTTAACGGTGATGATCTCCTGAAGAGTGTAGGCAGCGCCGTAAGCCTCAAGTGCCCAAACTTCCATTTCACCGAAACGCTGACCGCCGAACTGGGCTTTACCGCCGAGCGGCTGCTGCGTAACCATGCTGTAAGGACCTGTTGAACGAGCGTGGATCTTATCGTCAACAAGGTGATGGAGCTTGAGGTAATACATATAACCTACTGTTATGGGGTTATCAAATTTCTCACCTGTTCTGCCGTCCGTAAGGATCGTTTTACCGTCTTCGGAAAGGCCTGCAAGGCGGAGACATTCGCGGATATCGTCCTCGTGAGCGCCGTCAAATACGGGTGTGCACATCTTCCAGCCGAGCGCCTTAGCCGCATAGCCAAGATGAACCTCAAGTACCTGACCGATGTTCATACGTGAAGGTACGCCGAGAGGGTTAAGAACAATGTCAAGCGGTCTGCCGTCCGGAAGGAACGGCATATCTTCCTGCGGAAGTACACGTGAAACAACGCCCTTGTTTCCGTGACGACCCGCCATTTTATCGCCCACCTGGATTTTTCTCTTCTGGGCAATGTAAATTCTTACTTTCTTATTAACGCCGGGGCTGAGTTCTTCGCAGTCCTTGCGCTCAAAATGCTTAACATCAACAACAATACCGTACTCACCGTGAGGAACTCGGAGTGAAGTATCTCTTACTTCTCTTGCCTTTTCACCGAAAATAGCACGGAGCAGTCTTTCTTCTGCAGTGAGTTCTGTTTCGCCCTTAGGTGTTACCTTGCCGACAAGGATATCGCCTGTATGAACTTCTGCGCCCACACGGATAATACCGTCTTCGTCAAGATCTTTAAGAGCGTCTTCGCCGACGTTGGGAATATCGCGTGTGATCTCTTCGGGACCGAGCTTTGTATCTCTTGCCTCAACCTCGTGTTCCTCAATGTGGATAGAGGTGTAGACATCTTCACGCACCATTTTTTCATTGATAAGAACAGCGTCCTCGTAGTTGTAGCCTTCCCATGTCATAAAGCCGATGAGGGCATTCTTACCGAGTGAAATTTCACCGTTGCAGGTTGCGGGACCGTCTGCAATTACCTGACCAGCCTCAACCTTCTGGCGGATTGAAACGATAGGTCTCTGGTTTATGCAGGTATCCTGGTTGGAGCCGCTGAACTTGATAAGCTCATATCTGTCCACATCGCCTTTTTTAACGGTGATCTCTATTGATTCGGCGTCTACCGCAGTAACGGTACCGCCGCGCTTTGCGATTACAACAACGCCTGAGTCGTAAGCGGCTTTATATTCCATGCCGGTGCCTACAACGGGAGCTTCCGTCTTGAGAAGCGGAACTGCCTGCCTCTGCATGTTTGCACCCATAAGAGCACGGTTTGCGTCATCGTTTTCAAGGAAAGGAATCATTGCGGTAGCAACTGAAACTACCATCTTAGGCGAAACGTCCATGAAGTCTACCTTTTCCGGCTCGCAGGTGATGAACTCATCCCTGTGGCGGCAGGTAACTCTCTTGTTGGTAAATCTGCCGTTTTCGTCAAGAGGTTCGTTTGCCTGTGCAACAACATAGTTATCCTCAACATCAGCGGTCATATATACAACCTCTGAGGTTACAACGCCTGTTTCCTTATCAACTCTGCGGTAAGGAGCCTCGATGAAGCCGTATTCGTTGAGTCGGCTGTAACATGCAAGGTAAGAGATAAGACCGATGTTGGGACCTTCGGGAGTTTCGATGGGGCACATTCTGCCGTAATGAGTATAATGAACGTCGCGGACTTCGAATCCGGCTCTGTCTCTTGAAAGACCGCCGGGGCCAAGAGCGGAAAGTCTTCTCTTATGAGTAAGTTCCGCAAGCGGGTTATTCTGATCCATGAACTGTGAAAGCGGAGAAGAGCCAAAGAACTCTTTGATTGCCGCAACAACGGGGCGGATATTGATAAGCGCCTGAGGAGTGATCTCGTCGCCGTTGTCCTGAGCCTGAAGAGTCATTCTTTCACGAATAACTCTTTCCATTCTTGAGAAACCGATTCTAACCTGGTTCTGAAGAAGTTCGCCGACAGCTCTGATTCGGCGGTTACCGAGATGGTCGATATCATCGGTAGTGCCTACGCCGTGAGCAATGTTGATAAGATATGAAACGGAAGCAAAAATATCATCCGTAACGATATGCTTGGGAATAAGATCGTCTGCATGGATTCTGATCTCTTCTCTGAGCATTTCCTCGTCATCGCCGCATTTTTCAAGTATCTCGGAGAGTGCTCTGTAAGAAACCTTTTCGTTGATGCCGTATTCCTTGCAGTCAAAGTCAACATATTTATCAATGTCAACCATACCGTTTGAAACGATCTTTATCTCTACGCCGTCAGCGTCAACAAACGCATACATAACGCCTGCGTTTTCTATCTCAAGGGCCTTTTCTTTATCGATCTTCTCGCCCGCATCGGCAAGAAATTCGCCCTGTGGTGAGATGATAGGCTGTGTAAGAGTGCAGCCGATAAGTCTGTCGCTGAGGGCAAGCTTTTTGTTGTATTTATATCTGCCTACTCTTGAAAGGTCATATCTGTGCGGATCAAAGAAAAGTCCGTCAAGATGAGCCTGGGCAGTTTCAAGGGTGGGAGGCTCGCCGGGACGGAGTTTCTTGTAAACCTCGATAAGAGCCTCTTCCGTGTTTTTGGTTGTATCCTTTTCGATAGTAGCTTCTATTCTTTCGTCATTGCCGAAGAATTCTCTGATCTCATCATCCGTTCCAAGACCGAGTGCTCTGAGGAATGTGGTGATGAAGATCTTTCTGTTCTTGTCTATTCTTACATAGAAAAGATCATTGGCATCTGTTTCATATTCAAGCCACGCGCCTCTGTTGGGGATAACGGTATTGGTATAAAGTTCCTTACCGGTCTTGTCATGATCCATGTGATAATATACGCCGGGGGAACGAACAAGCTGAGATACTATACATCTTTCCGCGCCGTTTATGATGAAGGTGCCCGCATCTGTCATAAGCGGGAAGTCGCCCATATAAACATTGTTTTCCTTTACCTCACCCGTTTCCTTATTGAGCAGGCGTGCGGTAACCGTAAGCGGTTTTGCATAGTTGGCATCAAGTTCCTTGCACTGCGCAATTGTATACTTAGGCGGCTCATCCATTGAGTAGTCAATGAAATCAAGCACAAGATTTCCGGTGTAATCGGTTATTGAGCCGATATCGCGGAAAACCTCTCTCATGCCTTCGTCAAGAAACCACTGGTAGGACTTCTTCTGCACCTCAATAAGATTGGGCATCTGCATAACTTCGTTGATCTTGGCGAAGCTTTTTCTTGTTGTTGTGCCGAACTGAACATCCTTTACATTTACCATAAAGGCAATCACTCCGTTTCTTTGTAAATTTCTGATAAAACACGGAAAACGCGCTGATTTTTCATCCGTACAAGCGGCTTGAAAACACTTTCCGAAAAAGCCGTAAAAAGCCTGTTTTTCAAAAAGGGCACACTTTCCATTTTCAATGTGGCTTATATAATAAACATTAAAAGCTAATAAGTCAATAATAAATTTCAAATAATAGTAATTTTTTTGAAAACTTTTTGTAACACTGCTCCGGGTGTTTTAATTTTTCGTCTTTTTTCAGCCTTTTCCCGCCTAAAACGCCGCACATAAAATCAAGAACAAAACTTGTATGATACAAGCTGTAAATAATCAATTCGCAACTATTAGAAAGAGTTAAAAATATTATTAAAAAATAAGTTTTCCGTCTTTTCAAAGCCAATCTCATTTGATATAATATTATAACTGATTTAATTGGTGATGGATATGAAAAAGATAACCGCAGCGCTCCTGGCGCTCGTACTGATTGCAGTATCCTTTGCGGGATGCTCTGATTCTGATGACAAATTAGACCTTATTTACCCGTTCAGCGGCAACATAAACAGTTTTGACCCGCAGGTTGCCTCAACACAGGACGAGTTCCTTATCGCAGAAAACTGCTTTGAGGGTCTTGTAAGATGTGATGACGAGGGCAACATTACGCCCGGATGCGCAAAAAGCTGGAGCGTAAGCAATGACGGAAAAACATACACCTTTGAGCTTTATCAGGGGCTGAAGTGGCATATTTACGATTCAGTAAAAAAGAAGATGGGAGAAGATTACGGCCCTGAAATTACCGCCGATGATTTCGTTTTCGCTCTTCAGCGCGCGGCAGACGACACAACTCAGTCCCCTCTTTACTCTACTATATCATCAATAGCAAATGCGCCTGAAGTTCACTCCGGTTCTGCCGACGAAAGCACGCTGGGAGTTACGGCAAGCGGCAAATACACGCTTACAATAAACCTTTCCTCCCCTGACGACAGTTTTCTTGAAACAATGAGCACAGCTGTTGCCATGCCCTGCAACAGGGAATTTTTTGAATCTACCGGAGGACGCTACGGACTCAAACTTGAATACACGCTGTTCAACGGGCAGTTTTACATAAAAACAATACTTGATACATCATATATACTTGCCGCCAACAAGGATTACAGCGGCCCCACAAAGCCCAAAGCCACGGATCTTACGCTCAACATAGTTGACGATGACACAGATCTTTCCAAAGACCTGCTGAGCGGATATTATGACGCGGCGTACATAAGAGGCTACGAAAGCAGTGAAATAAGCGACAGCAGCGGTGTTTCGCTTACGCCTTACAGCAACATAACATGGATGTTCGTAATAAACGGAAATGACGGTATCTTTGCCGAAAAAGACGCAAGAAAAGCTCTTTATCTTTCAATTGCAGACATAGATTACGATGAATATTCCTACCTTCAGAAAGCAAGCGGATATGTACCGCCAACATGCACGGCTAACGGAGCGCAGTACAACACGTCAGTTTCAGGAGTAGCTGAAAGCGCAGATGCTGAAAAGGCTGCTGAATTATGGAAAGAAGTTATATCTGAAGAAGAAATATACACTACGGAGATTACTCTGCTTGTACCTGATTACATGGAAGAAGTTGCAAGAGAACTTGCCCAGGGCATCCAAGCGGGAATAGGCTCTGTTTCTTCAGTAAATGATAAGGACGTAAGCTTTTCAATGGTTATAGAGGCTCTGCCGGAAAGTGAAATGAAGTCGCGTGTTGCCGCTTCTGATTACGACATTGCACTCTACCCCTATACTGCAAGTTCAACAAGCCCGCTTGCGTTCCTGCAGACATTTGAAAATGTTTCATATGCTTACATAAACAGCAGCGGATACAGCGAAGCGCTTGCGGACGCCGCATCAGCAGATGCCTCGGGGCTTGCGCAGGCGTGCTATGAATGTGAAAAAGAGCTGTATAAAAACTACAGTTTTCTGCCTGTTTTCTATGAATCATGCTACTACGCTCAGGCAAAGGGTGTAAGCGGAGTACAGTTCCACCCGGGTTCAGGGAGGGTATCCTTCATATATGCAACAAGAAAATAACATTTCCTGCCCGAATCAAACATTTCCAGCATACGCTAAAATAATATGCTGGGCGCTGTGCGCGGTCTGCATGGCAGTAATATTTTGGTTTTCTTCACGCACAGCAAGTGAATCCTCGGCTCAGAGCGATATATTCGTTGAATTTTTTAAAAGCATTTTCGGGGATAATGCGGTAACAGATTTCATAGTCCGCAAAGCTGCTCATTTTTCAGAGTTTGCCGGTCTGGGACTGCTGTTTGCAGTTGCATTTTATGTTCAGTTCGGAATGGCTAAGATACCTTTTGCGTTGTTGTGCGCTTCCGCCTACGCCGTAAGCGATGAAGTGCACCAGATATTTGTAGAAGGCAGAGCCTGCAAAGTTGAGGACTGGGCTATTGATACCGCAGGAGCTTTGCTTGGAGTGCTTGTTGCTCTTGCAGCCATACTTGCAGCTCAACACATAAAAAAAACGCAGATCAGCGAAAATTAATAATTGACAGAAAGTCTAATTAGTTTATAATATTAATAATTAAGATAAATACTAAGGAGGTACAGATCATGAATGTACTTATTTACGACAATGAGGAACAGATAGGAATTGCCGCCGGCAACTACATGTGCGGCCAGGTTTTACAGAAGCCGGACAGCATACTCGGTCTTGCAACGGGCTCAACTCCTCTGAAACCATACAGCCAGATGATAGAGCTTTACAAAAAAGGCATCGTTGATTTTTCCAAAGTTACAACTTTTAACCTTGACGAATACGTTAACCTTGACGTGAATGACAAGAATTCTTATCACAGCTTTATGCATGAGAATCTTTTTGACCATATCAACATTCCTGAGGAAAACATAAACTTCCTTGACGGAAATGCTGAAGACCCGGAAGAGGAATGCCGCAGATATGAAAAGAAAATTAAAGCGGCAGGCGGAATTGATATTCAGCTGCTTGGTATAGGTTCAAACGGTCATATTGCGTTTAACGAGCCTGCTGACTGTTTCCAGCGCTGGAGCCATGTTGTAACTCTTAAAGAGAGCACGGTAAAAGACAACAGCCGTTTCTTTAAATCCATTGAAGAGGTTCCCACACAGGCTGTTACAATGGGTATCGGTTCCATTATGCAGGCAAAGAAGATACTTATCATTGCAATCGGTGAAAATAAGGCAAAAGCAATAAAGCAGCTCATTGACGGAAATGTTACACCCATGTGCCCCGCTTCCGTGCTTCAGTTCCATAAGGATGTTACTCTTATGCTGGACAAGGCTGCGGCATCACTTATTTAAGCGCATTACGCATTAATTGAAGGTGATATAATATGAGCAAAGGCAAAAAAGCGGCAACAGCGGTTTTTATAATTGCCGTTGCTGCAATAATCGGAATTATAGCGTGGGTCTATTTTTCATCAGACTCCGCAGACAAAACTCAGACTGAGAGCCAAACTCAGACTTTGCAGGTTTCCGAAACAGAAAGCAAAAGCGAAACCACAAGCAGCACCACTGCAGCAGAGCAGACTACCGAGGAAAGCACCACTCAGGAAACAACACGCAAGGATACTACAGTGAAAGTTGATAATTACAATTTGCCGCTTACAGTAAAAGAGGCAATGGACGCACTGCAGATCCACTACGGAGATAAATATGAGATAAACAGCACCGTTGAAGAAAACGGACTGAACTATTTTTCGGTAAATATTGACGGAGAAAAATTTGCATCCGTTGCCGTTGACCTTTCAACAGGGCAGGCAGAGGAAACCATAAAAGAGACGGGCGCAAAAACACAGTTTTCTCTTGTATAACAAATAAGGAGATGTAAGAATGGCAGAAGAAAAAGAAAAATTCTATATAACAACGCCCATTTACTACCCCTCCGGAAATCCGCACATAGGGCATTGCTACACAACTGTTGCCTGCGATTCCATTGCGAGGTATAAAAGGCTTCAGGGCAAAGACGTAATGTTCCTTACGGGAACGGATGAGCACGGCCTTAAAATAGAGCAGAAAGCGGCAGACAAAGGCGTTACTCCCAAAGAGTACGTAGATGAAAAGGTTGCCGTATTCAAAAAGCTGTGGGAATACATGAACATCAGCTATGACAGATATATCCGCACAACTGACGACTACCATGTAGAGACGGTTCAGAAGATATTCAAGGAACTGTACGATAAAGGATACATCTACAAAGGCGAATACAAAGGCAAATACTGCACGCCGTGTGAAAGCTTCTGGACGGACAGCCAGCTTATAGACGGCAAATGCCCCGAATGCGGCAGAGAGGTTACCGAGGCTTCCGAAGAAGCATATTTCTTCAAAATGGCTCCGTTTGCAGACCGCATTGAAAAGCTGCTTACGGAAACTGATTATCTGCAGCCTAAAACAAGAGCATATGAGCTTGTTAACAATTTCATAAAACCGGGTCTTGAGGATCTGTGTGTTTCAAGAACGTCTTTTACATGGGGAATCCCCGTTACGTTTGACGAAAAGCACGTTGTATATGTATGGGTTGACGCTCTTTCAAACTATATCAGCGCACTGGGCTACAGAAATGAAAAATATAATGAATTTGAGAAATACTGGCCGGCTGACGTGCATATGGTTGCAAAAGACATTATGCGTTTCCACGCAATAATCTGGCCTGCAATGCTTATGGCACTTGATCTGCCCCTTCCGAAGCATCTTGCCGTTCACGGCTGGATAACTTTCAACGGCCAGAAAATGAGCAAATCCATAGGCAATGTAGTTGACCCGTTCGTGCTTGGCGAAAGATACGGCAGTGACGCTATCAGATACCACATTCTGCGTGAAATGGCACTTGGAGCTGACAGCTCTTTCTCAAACGAGATAATGATCAACAGAATTAATTCAGACCTTGCAAACGACCTCGGAAACCTTGTTTCCAGAACAGTTGCGATGGTTGAAAAGTATTTTGGCGGCACACTTCCCGCTGAAAGAGAAGCAGAGCCTGTTGATAATGAACTTCTTGATATGGCTCTTGCGCTCAGAGGTAAGACGGACAGCTATATTGACGAAACACAGATAAACAACGCTCTTGCAGAAATATTCAAAGTTATTTCAAGAGCAAACAAATATATTGACGAGACCACTCCGTGGATTTTGGGCAAGGACGAAAGCAAAAAAGCACGTCTTGCAAGCGTACTCTACAATCTGCTTGAAACCATAAGGATATGCACAACACTGCTTTCCTGCTTTATGCCTACAACAATGCCCAAGGTATGGGAACAGATAGGTGCAGATGAAGCCCTTATCACTTATGAAAACGCCGGAAAAATCGGTGTGCTTCCGCTTGATGTAACCGTTAAGAAAGGAGCTCCCCTTTTCCCAAGAATAGACGCTGATAAAGAGATAGACGAACTCAACGCCCTTATTGAAAAGCAGATGAAAGAGGCGGAGAAAGAGGCTCAGGGCGAAAGCGAAGAAGAAAAAATGCCAGAGATAGCCTTTGACGATTTTGCAAAGGTTGAGCTTAAAGCGGCAAAAATACTTGAATGCGAGCCTATAAAAAAAGCAAAAAAACTGCTGAAGCTGATAGTTGATGACGGCAGTGAGGAAAAAAGGCAGATAGTTTCAGGTATTTCACAGTGGTATAAGCCTGAAGACCTTATCGGCAAGACCGTAATCATAGTTGCAAATCTGAAGCCTGCAAAGCTTTGCGGCGAGATGAGCTACGGAATGCTGCTTGCGGCTGACACTGCCGACGGCGGCGTAAAAGTTATGTTTGCAGACGGTCTTGAGCCGGGAATGCGCCTGAGATAATCATATATAATATGTATAAAAATATTTTTGATACTCACAGCCATTATGATGACGGACAGTTTGACCCCGACAGGGATGAACTTTTGAGAAGCCTGCCTGAAAAAGGCGTGTGCGCTGTTGTAAGCTGCGGCTGTGACCTTGAAACAACACAATTTGATGCCGCGCTGGCTGAAAAATACGATTATGTATATTTTGCCGCCGGTCTGCACCCTGAAAACCTTGAAGGTCTTAAAATTGAAGATCTGGAGATTATTAAGGAATACGCTAAGCATAAAAAATGCGTTGCTATAGGTGAAATAGGACTTGATTATCACTGGATGGCATCATCCAAAGAAGTGCAAAAAGAATTTTTTGCCGCGCAGTGCGCACTTGCAAACGAACTGAACATGCCCGTTATAGTTCATGACCGTGAAGCACACGCAGACACGCTTGATATTCTGAAACAATACAATCCCAAAGGTGTTTTGCACTGCTTTTCCGGCTCTGCCGAAACTGCAAAAGAGATAGTTAAAATGGGAATGTATATAGGGCTGAACGGCGTTGCCACATTCAAGAACGCGCGTAAAAGCATTGAAGCGGCAAAAGCTATTCCTATTGAAAGGCTTGTACTTGAAACAGACTGCCCGTATCTTGCGCCCGTGCCTTGCCGCGGAAAGCGCAATGACAGCAGCCTGATACCGCATATAGCCGAACGGCTTGGCGAAGAGCTTGGAATTTCAGCTCAGGAACTGCTTGACATCACGGCTCAAAATGCAAGAAGACTATATGAGCTTGATTAATTAAAACACCCTGCCTATAAAGCAGGGTGCTTTTTATTTCTTGAAAACATACAAAAAACAGAATATATAAAATTTTACAGCATAAAAAAGCGCCTTTGCCTAACGGCAAAAGCGCTTTTACTTTAATTAACAAAATACAGGAAAAGAAATTAGTTCTGAGCTTCTGCTTCGTCCTTTTTCTTTTCTTTGAGGAGAACGAATTTTTCCATCGGGAAAAGTACAAGCATCTGAACAAGACCTGCTGCAAGGCTTGCAATCGTTCTTGAAAGAGCCTGAAGCCAAGCCCAGTCTACCTTTGCGATAACTCCTACAACCCAGCCCTGAAGCCATGTTGAGAAAAGGATAAGAGCGATCATAAGAACTATGTAGATAGCAAAATTATACCACGGAGCATCTGATTTGAATGTGGTCTTTTTATTCTGATAGAAGCCGTAGATGTTTGCAATCAGGTTTGAAAGGAAGAAAGGAAGAAGATAACCCCAAGTAACTACGCCGCCTACAACAACACCGTTTTCTACAGTGCCGCCTACAACGTATTTGCTTATCTGCTCAAGACCTTCTGCAGTAGTTGCGTCAAAAATAGTGTTCGGCGCAAAAATGCCCTGAAGAAATGCAGGAAGTGTTGCCGTTACACTGTCAAAAATAAGCGGAAGTACGTTTGCAAGAACGAGCTGGATTATTGTTACAAGTCCTGAAACAACAAGGAATTTCAGAATTTGCCAAAGGGTCTTCATAAAAGAACCTTTTTCCTCTGCGGCATTGTCTATACCGCTGAGGCTGAATTTTTTCTTTTCATCTGCCATAATTTTTACTCCTTAAATCAAAAATTGCGCTGCTATCCTGCAGGCGCTTATCTATTTTAGTATAGCAAATAGAATGCCTCTATGCAAGAAAAAATTTATATTTTATTAACATTTACATTAAAAACGGCACAGCGCCCGTTACCGCACCTATTATGGAGATTACCGCCCAAACTACAAGAGCGATAACACCCACTACAACAGCAAGTAGCACAATAACGGCAAGTATAAGCAAGAACAGGATAAGCGGCCCCTTTTTGCTCTTTTTAACGGGATCTTTGAAGTTTCTGCTTTTATCCTCAAGCTCGGGAGCATTTTCAGCGCTGTCATAAACGGGATAAAGCGGAAGTGTTGCTTTAGCATCGCAATATCCGGGATTCCACAACAGCGGCTCAACAAGGCTTCTTACGCTTGTAGCGCCCTTGAGGAATTTGCCTATATTAAGGTGAATCGTATCAAGGAAAGAATCAATAACATTAAGAACGGCGCAGGTAAGCTTGTACTCACGCGTTTCGGGGCCGTACGGCGAATCTCCGCAGTAAAGATTCTGAACAAGCTCAAGAATGAAATCTACTACCTTGTTATCCGCTATATCGGCAATATCCTCTTTTTTGAGGCCTGATTCCTTTTTACATATCTTCCATATCTTTTTGAAAGTGAGTTTATTTAAGAATTTGCCTATGGGCTTTATGAGCCACGCCAGCTTTTTAACTTTTTCACCGGGTATAGAGAATGCCGGAGTCATCTCGGCAAGGCGGTCAATATCATTGCCCATTGCCCAAATGACCTCTGATATCATGCCGAAGAAAAAGCCTTTCATATATTCATCAAACGGCTTTCCGCCCGTATCAAGGCCCGGTACGTCTTTGATGATGGTTGTATCAACATCTATTTTTGAGTTTTTAGGATCAAAGGTGATAGTTCTCATTGTAGGCGGGCATCCGATCATTGCGCCGCAGGCAATATCATAGAACACATTTCCTTTTTTGCTGATTATGTAGCTTATATCATGCACATGGGTATGGCCTGTTATCATACAGTGAAGACCGGCGTCAGCAAATATCTCTCTTGTGGTTTCGTGATTACGCTGCATATCCCCTTTGCCGATAATAGCATAAAACGGTGACGGCGCTATCATCGGGTGATGAGTCATTGCAATAACATACTGGTCATGCTCCTGAGCGTCTTTAAGCTGCTCAAGTATCCACTGCATACAGTCATCAGAAAATCCTGAACCGCGCTCACCCTCAGGTTTATAGTTAGTATCGTCATTAAGCGCAAACAGACGGTATCCCGGTGCAAGCTGAACCACATAGCTCATTGATTCCTTATGGTATGAAATAGCCTCGTTCGGGCCGAACTCATAATACATATCCCAGAGGTCATGCCTGTCCTCAACAGCGGGATAATCAACTGCTTCATCTCCCACATATCCGTCCGTAACGCCGCCGTCACGGAAATCATGTGTTGCGGTTATAACATAAACACGCTTGCCGCGCTTTTTAAGATCGCGAAGCATTTCTATAAATTCGGCATGAGAATCAAGCTCGCCGTTATGTGTTGTATCTCCGGACAGCAATACTATATCGGTTGAATTATCTTCGCACAGCATATCAAATCCGGCTTTAAGAACAAGATCACTGTCCTTAATCACCATCTGTGACTTTGACTCCGCCTTTTCGTAAGCCTTTCCTGAAGTGCCTACCTTTCTGGAATAATAGTGGGTATCCGTTATAACCTGAATTTTCAGCGGCTCATTGTTGCTGCCGCTAAGCTTTGTTGCCATAATTTTACCTCCTGTTTATTCCTCGCATCAGTCGCGCGGGGAAATTTTTATTTCTCCCTCTTTAACGCTTGAACTGAGCGTTATTTCAATAATTCCCGGCTCACGTTCCGAAAAGTCGATCTCTTTGCCGTTAAGTGTTACGCAATAGGACTTTTTATCTGAAAGGCATACGAGAATCGTGTAAGCCGTTGAAGAACCATAATATTTAAACGCAATATCAGCGGAATTTTCAGTGGTGATCTGTTTATCAGTCCACACATCAAAGCCAGTTGTTACCGTGCCGGGTTTGTAATACGCGTTTGCCCATACACATATAGGAGCGGACAGACCGCCGAAATTATGGAACCAGCCGCCGCGCTGTGTTTTAATACCAAAACATTCGTAAGTATTGTATGAAAAATCGGTTTCAGCCTTCCACATATCAAGAGCACGCTTAGCGATCTCAAACGCAAAATCTGTTTCGCCGAGGTCAAACATCGTTTTCCACAGGAACCACTGGTGGCTCATCCATACGTTGCCGTTCCAGTAGCCGTCATCAAAATAATATGACGCGCTCATATCTACCGCGGAGATACCGCTCTTGCTCCACATCTCATTCGGGTTTTTAATGTGTGAAAGAAGCCTTGCGGCTCTTTCAGGAGTTGCGGCACCTGCAACAAGCGGATAAACGCCATCCATGCCCTTGTTCATATTTTCGCCCTGCTCATTTCTGAGATAAGCGCAGAGATTATTGTCCTTATCATAAACGGTATATGAATAATAGCCGCTCTTTTCATCCCATGCAAGAGCATTGAGAGCAGCGGTTGACCTGTCTATATCTTGCTGAAGCCTGTCCGCGTCCTCTTGTTTTCCCAAAGCAATTGCCGCCATTTTCATTATCTTTGCGGCACGGATTATCTGAGAAGTAGAGATACAGGGACAAATCCTATCCATCATCTGCCTGTCTATCATATATACCTGAGCGGGATAATCATCCATGCCTGAGCAGGAATACCAGTAATCATAAGTAGTGAGCAGTCCGTTTTTGAACTTGGCGGTAGTGGAGCCGTCTTCACCCGCAAGGAAGCGGTAATAACGCATCATTTTATCATAGAGCGCAAACAAAGGCTCTTTGTCTTCTGCTCGTTTTAACATTTCAAGGTACTGCGGGAACTGAGTGGGCACAAGACTGCCGTGAAGCAGGAAAGCAAAATCCTTGTTGTCATCATCAGAGAGATATGTTTCAAGGATGTATTTTGCCTTTTCGGGGCTGAATTCAAGAACTCCGATACCGATGATACCGCTGTCCCATGTATAAAAGCTGTCCCACCTTTTGCCGGGGGTGAAGTGAATAACATTTTTGCCGTGCTTATATACGGGGTAAACCACATTCGTCAGAAGTGTTGCTTTAAGGATATCGGTTGAAAGGGTGTACTTTCTTCCGTCGCTGTTAAGACCGTTATCCTCCGGAGCGCTTGCCGCTTTGTAAATCGCCTCATATTCGTCATCTGAAAGGGGCTCAAACGGTTTTTCGGAAACAACCATATACTCCATGTGTGTTGAATTCGGGTCTATGAATATTGATTTTACAAGCACATTGTGGAAAAATCCCTCATCGCTCTTCTTTTCGGAAAAGCTTTCGGAGAATGTGCGTCTGAGTTCGTCATAAGTATGGTCGCCGTTTGAAAGTCTGTTCGGAAGAGCGTCCTCAAGGCAGCCTGAATCAAGAGTTCTCTCTCTTGTTTTTTCGTTATTTGTAAGAATATAGAAAGTCTGCTTAGCTTCAGGGTAATAAAGCTTGCAGCGCAGACCTCTGCCGCATTTTTCTGATTCCATTTCAGGAGTAAAGCCGTGCTTTTCAAGAGATGCCGAAACACTGCTCTGCTCTCCGTTTTCTGTTATAACGAGCACATCAAGCTCAATGCCCGCTGTGCCAAGGCTTGAAAATTCAATTTCATCTGCTTTGCCGATTTCAAAAGAAACGAAAGCAAGGTCATTACTGTGCGGGAATGTTACGGCTTTGCCGTTGAGCATAAACTGAGCATCGCCGTCAGTTGCTGACCTGTATCTGACTGTAAGAACAGGATTTTCAAAACCGTTCATGTCAGCCTTATACGAAACGCAGTCCCCTTTCTCACAGCCGAAAGGCTTTAAGCCCAGGGCAGGAACATGATAATTCTCGCATCTGTCTCCAAGGCCGAATCCGCCCACAAAATGATAATCTGAAAACTGGCCCTTTGCCATACCGTCCGGATTTTCCGTATCCCACGGGCGGGGATTGGCGTATGTATAATTCTCATAATCATTAGCGCCGATAACAAGCGCCTTTTCGGGTGTATCAAGCTTTGTGAAAAGCGGCTTGGGATATTCCATTGCGGAATATCCGTTTAAAATACAATTCTGCTTTAAAGATGTGTTATTAACAAATTCACAGCGCATAAGATACGCCGAATCATTTATACGAGAAAATGAAACGTCACAGTAAATCATATCTTTCCACATAAGCTCATAGCGGTATGAATAGAAAGAATAATCGCCCTTGCAGCTCCACAGATGGTAATTGCTTGGAAAAGTTACATTCGGAACGGGAACAGAAGAATTCCACACCGTGGGGTGAACGGAAAAATCGAACCTTGCGCCCGAAGACATATCTGTATCAGACAATCTTGAAATTCCCATGTACTTTTTGGAGTACGGGCCCCACAGGGGCATCGTTTTACTGATATCGCTCATAGTAGCACCTCTTGCCAATATTTTATTCAATATATTATAATTTATTTCTTTTATTTTGGCAATAGATTATTATTGACAAACTTTTTAATTTAAAGTAAAATTTATTATGACTTTATGTATAAAATTGATATTGCTTTCAAAACGAAAGGATGAGTTTGTTGAATATAGACGCAAATGTTCAGAAGGTGCTCAGCGCACTGCTCAAAAGGTGGAAGCTGCTTCTGATATTCGCCGTTATCGGCGCGATTTTAGCAGCTGTTTTCACGGCGCGATTCACCACTCTTACATACACTTCTTCCATAGAGTTTCTTGCATATTCTTATGATGCAAATCAGGAGCTTCAAGATTCCACGTCAAGCGCCCAACAGGCAAGCGAAACAAGCAAAATGAATTACGCAATGAAGATGCTTGACACCTATATAGAAGTATTTCAGACAAACCAATTCAACCAGTCCGTTGCGGACGAGCTTAACAGAATCTACAATACCGATTATTCTGCGAACACGATTAAAAATTCAATCGTTATAGAAAAAGTTGAAAACACGGCAATGTTTCTGTTTACGATAACAACGAGCGACGCCGAACTCAGCTACCATATAGCACAGTGCCTTGAAGTATGCGTTCCCGAAGCCATGCTCAGCACAAACGGAGGGCTTGTGCGTGCATCAGTTGAGGATCCGCCGCTTAAAGCTACTTCGGCAGAAAGTATGAACTATCCGCAAAAATGCCTTATCGGCGCGGTAGCGGGCATGTTTATTGCAGGACTTTACGCTGTTTTGCGTGACTTCCTTGATGTTCGTATCAAAGGCAGGGACGACCTTGTTGAAAGATACAATATTCCCGTATTGGGCAGTGTGCCTGAATTTGAACTTTCAAATGTAAAGCAGAAGAAAGGGGCAAAGAAAAATGGCTAAAAAGAAAAAAGACAGCTCCGCTTCTACCCGTTTTCTGCTCAAAAACGCAATAATGGATCCCAGCCTTAAATTCAGAGTAGAAGAGGCATATAAATCTATCAGAACAAACATTATGCTCTCCGTAATGAAAAAAGGATGCAAGATAATCGTAGTATCTTCATCCATGGCGAACGAGGGCAAAACTACCACTACCACTAATTTGGCAATTTCCATTTCACAGGCTGACCAAAGAGTGCTTCTGATTGACGGAGATCTCAGAAAGCCCAAAGTGCACCACTATTTTTCTATTCCCAACGCACCTGGACTTACAAATTATCTTGGAGCCGCCGCAAACAGCCGTTCGGCTCAGAAAGTGGATCTTTTCAGCATAATTCACCCCACGGAATACAAAAATCTTTCCGTTATAGCATCCGGCTCTATACCGCCGAATCCCGCGGAAGTTTTGGGTTCTGAAATGATGTCTGAATTCATCAAAGAAGTTTCACAGCATTTTGATTATATAATAATAGACACACCTCCCATTAACGTTGTTTCGGACGCATTGCCCGTAATAAGGGAATCGGACGGTGTTGTAATGGTGGTTCGCTCAAATTCTTCAACTCATCCCGAACTTCAAAAAGCGCTTGACTCTCTTAAATTCATAGACGCGAAAATTTTGGGATTTGTTGTGAATTACGAATCTGAAAACAGATCAAAATACGGATACTACAAGTATAATTACAGCGATTACACATACTGATAAACGGAGGCGGTAATATGGTTTTAAACGGTTTTACGGAAACTCACTGCCATATTCTGCCCGGAATTGATGACGGCTCGCCCGATGTTGAAACAAGCCTTAACATGATAGCAAAACTTCAGGCTCAGGGCGCTCAGACAATAATATGTACACCGCATTATTACAGTGACTGCATTTCACTTGACGATTTTCTTGAAAAGCGTGATTCGGCATATAAAAAGCTGAAAGACTCACTTCCTCCCGGCAGTCCCCGAATCCTTTTGGGAGCCGAGGTCTACATAAGCAAATACCTTTTCGGCAATGAGAAACTGCAGAGAATAAAGATAGAGGGCACTGATTACGCACTGATAGAGCATTCTTTCAGGGAGGATTTTTCAGAAAAAGCATACGAGCGGCTTGTAAGCCTTATCTGCGATTGGGGAGTAACACCTATTCTTGCCCACATTGAGAGATACGGCAGTCTTATGGGTAATTCAAAAACACTCGATTCTCTGCTTGAACTGGGTTGTATTGCACAGGTAAATATAAACTCATTCGCAGACGAACACAGAAAGATAAAGAAAAAGCTCTTTAAATATCTTGAGGCGGGAAAAATAACGCTTATAGGCAGTGACTGCCACAATCTTACGACGCGTGCTCCGGAATACGTCCCGGGTGCGCAGGAGATAATAAAAAAATGCGGCAAGGGCGCACTGCTTGAATTGCTTGAAAATTCCAACCGCCTTGCAAACGGAAAAACATTATAAATATTACTAAAACAAAAACGGCAGACCGCAACGGTCCGCCGTTTTTTATATATAAAGGCGAAAACTTCTGCCTCAGCAGTCATAAATAACTTTGCCGCGGCTTATAGTTTTCAGCACTTTTATATTTTTCAGTTCATCGGGATCCGCCTCAAGCGGGTCTGCGCTCAGCACCGTTAAATCGGCTGTTTTGCCCGCTGATATACTGCCCTTTACATTCTCTTCAAAATATTGGTAAGCTGCATTTACGGTAACTGCTTTCAAAGCGGTGAGCACGCTTATCTTCTGATTTTCACCCAAAAGCCTGCCGCTTTTTGTCTTCCTGTTAACTGCGCACCAAAGTGTTTCCAGCATATCAGGCTCAATAACGGGTGAATCCTGATGCATAGTAAAAGGCACAGAGTATTTTTCAGCCCACGCTGCGGGGCTAAGATCTGCCGCTCTTTCAAAACCAAGGTTTTCTATGTGCACATCTCCCCAGTGATAAACATGAGCGGAAAAGAAAGACAGCACAACGCCAAGTTCTTTTGCGAACTGAACCTGCTGCTCTGTTATGAACTGCGCATGAATCATAACGGGGCGGAGGTCTTTAAGAATAGGATATTCTTTTTCCGCCTTTTCAAGGCAGTTTAAAAACTGCTGGCACGCCGCATCTCCGTTGCAGTGAGCTATTATCTGAACATTATTCTTTGCGGCTGTTTCCATTGCGTAAAGCACCTCATCATCGCTCATTGTGGAAGTGCCGAAACAGTTGTCATCGCCGTTATACGGCTTTTTCATCCACGCCGTTTTGCCCTGAGGAGATCCGTCAAGAAATATTTTTATACCGCCTGATTTAAAACCGTTTTGATATTTAAGCACCGTTTGGGGAAGCTCGTTTTTAACCGTTTCAAAAGTATGTGTATCGTAATACGCAACAAGGTCAACAAACAAAGATTTATCTGCAACAAGGCTTTTATAAAGAGGCAGCATTTCATTCACCGCCATACCGTCCTGCACTGTTGCAATGCCGTACGAAGCATATTTTTTCTGAGCATCCAAGAGAGCTTTTTTTATTTTGTCCTCTGACGGCTGGGGTGTTTTTTTCAGGTACTCAAAGAATGCGTTTTCCTCCATGTACCCCGTGAGTTTTCCGCCTTTAATTTCTATTTTTCCGCCCTGAGGACATTCGGTGCTTTCAGTAACGCCAAGAGCTTTCAGCGCTTTGGAATTAAAAAGCCCCATATGGCCTGATTTGTGCTGAATTACAAGCGGATTGTCAGGCACAGCGTCATCAAGCTCACAAAGAGATGGATTTTGTTTGCCGTCAAACAAATTATTGTCATACCCGCGGGCAATTACCCACTCTCCCGCCTTTATATTATTTTCATTTATAAATTTTTTGATTTTGCTTGCAATCTGATTTATATCAGTTAACCCGTTTAGATCTGCCTGCAAAAACGAGTAAGCCGTCTGTGTGAAATGGCTGTGCGGGTCTATAAATGCGGGTATCATTACGCCGCCATTTAGATTCATTTTTTCCTGCGGGTCATACTTTTCTTTCAGCTCTTTTTCACTGCCGACTGCCGTTATAACAGAATCTTCAATAATTGCCGCTTCGGCATAGAGCGGAACTGCCATTGTGATTATTTTGCCGCCGTATATCAATGTTTTCATATCTAAACCTCCGTTACATTCTTATTCTGCCAAATCTAAGAAAAAATAAACGGGAAAACAAAAGTGTTTTCCCGAAAAATACAATATTAAAAAATAAGTTCTTTCACAACGCCCATCATATCGCGCGTTAAAAAGGTTAAAAAGCAGTATGTGCTTGTTTTACAGCTTCTTGAGCTGAACAAATCAAGCCCTATATCACGGCAGATAAGCATTGCGCGGCATTCGTGATACTCGTTTGTTACCACCAAAACAGACTGCGGCAGTGAATTTGCCTTTATGATTTCATAAGAGTTCTCCAGATTTTCACGTGTGTTGGTTGAACTCTCCTCAAGATAGAGACGGTTTTCGTCAATTCCCATATCAACGAGAACATTTTTCATACACTGCGCTTCGCTGATATCCTCATCCGGCCCCTGCCCGCCTGAAAGCACTGCCACCGCATAGGGCTTTTCTTTAAGAAATTCAGCCGCAACTTCACACCTATTTCTAAGCTGAAGACTCGGACGTGAACCGTCCACCTTACAACCAAGCACAATTACCGTTTCCGCTGGACTTTCCGGAATAGAATTATAATTCATATACCGCGCCATATACGCAAACAGAGATACAAACAAAACGACTGCTGCAATAATTACACACATCACAGCGATGCGCAGTTTTTCAGGCATTTTATCTATAAACGCTCCGCATAGTATAATTACTGCACTTGCGGTAATTCCGGCGGCATTGCCGATGTTGAATATGCCCGAAACAAGCGGAGCAAGATACCACAACAGCAGAAACACGCCAAAAGCAATTAAAAATATTTTCAAAATCTTTATTCCCTTACCTGATCTTTCCATATAACTTTACCCCCGCAAAAACTAAGGCGGCAATAATTACAAGCATTATAGGCAAAGTAACGTACCCAAACGCAGAAAGCTCCGTTATTCTTGCAATAAAGGATAAAGGAAAAATAACTGATATTACGGAAAGCCAAAGCCCTTTTTTCTTGCACAGGGCAATTATCTCCGTTTTACTAAAAGCAACGGAAAGCCGTGTTACGCCGACGCTGAACACAAGCCCCGCCGCCACAACCGCAACAAGCGAAACAGCAACAAACATTATTTCCCAGTGGGTATAAAACAGAATGTTGAACGCCCAGATACAGTAAAGTTCCGTAATGGTTCCGAGCAGCATTCCGAAAATGGCGAAAAACAGTGAAATAACAAAAGCTATTTTAAAAAGGTTTAAGAGATTATCTTTATTAGCGACTTCCTCAACCTTAATATCTGCCGATTTTTCAGCAGGCGCCTTTTTGCCTTCAAGAATTTCGTCTGTTGTTACACCCAGCACTTTTGCTAAATCAGGCAAAAGCGATATATCGGGCAAACCTTCTCCCGTTTCCCTTAGTTAAAGATATTGTTGGGTATCTCAAGATGTGTCATTCGATTTTGCCGATAAAGCGGTAGAAGATTTCTACCTCCTGTTCCCGGCTTCCGTCCTCACCTTTGACCGCTTCATGGACAAGGATTTTTTCAATCAGCGTATTCAGAAGTTCAGCCGTCAATTCTGTGGGATTGACATACTGTTTCATCAGACCTATCCACTTTTCAGCGTCAACCGCTGTCTGGGCGGCGGCCTCCATCGCTTCGTGAAGCCGTTCAATTTTTGCGTCCAATTCTCGCTGTTCGCCCTGATACTTTTCGGACAGCATATTGAAATTGTATTCTGTAATGCGTCCGGCAGACCAGTCCTCATACATTTTTGCAAACAGGGTGTCTACTTCTGCTTTGCGCTTTTCCGCCTTTTTCAATTCGGCTGTCTGCCGCTTCCTTGCGGTATTGCGTTCCTTGTCGCTGGCGTTAAGTAGCCGTTTCAGAAGTTTGTCCCCATCCTGCTGTGCCAGCACAGACCAGTATTGCAGACGGGAAAGGACATAGGCGTAAAGCACATCATAGCGGATATAGTGCATGGAACACTGGTGCAATCCTTGCCCGTACTTGCTACAATGGTAGTGGGCATAGGGATTTTTGTTCTGGCTGTTCACACCATAGGCCAGCGACCAGCCGCAGTCCGCACATTTTACCAGCCCGGAAAATATCTGCGTTGTGCCATTCTTCTGCCGTCTGCGCCTGTTGCAAATCTGCTCCTGTACTTGACGGAACACATCTTCGGAAATAATCGCTTCGTGGGTGTTCTCCACACGATACCATTCCTCTTTTGGCTTGCGTACTTTCTTCTTGTTTTTGAATGAAATGTTGGTCTGCTTATTGTGGACGCTGTGTCCGATATAGGTTTCCTCTTTCAGAATACTTTTTACCTGCGCTATCGTCCACGCATAGGCTTTTTCCTCCGGCGCTCCGGCATAGATATTTGCGAAAGTGCCGTATCTCTGGAAATTCAGCCAGCCGGGAGTAGGTACTTTTTCTTCGACCAAAATCCGTGTAATGCTGGCGGCTCCCCGGCCATGAACGGCAAGGTCAAAAATCTTTTCGATAATCCACCTTGTTTCCGGGTCAATCAGAAGATGGCCTTTCTTATCCGGGTCTTTGACATAGCCCAGCGGGGCATAGGCTCCATAGTGTGCGCCATTTGCAAACCGTGTCCGCATGGCCGCTTTTACCTTTTTGCTGGTCTGGCGGGCGTGCATTTCATTCAGAATGTTGAGGAATGGGGCAAGCTCATTCTCTCCGTTGATGGTGTCCACATTGTCATTGACAGCGATATAGCGGACGCCTTTGCTGGGAAAGTAGATTTCCGTGTATTGGCCGGTCAGAATGTAGTTTCTGCCTAAGCGGGATAAATCCTTCGTAACAACGCAGTTGATTTTCCCGTCCTCAATGTCATCAATCATTCTCTGAAAATCCGGCCTGTCAAAGTTCGTTCCAGACCATCCATCGTCGATATATTCATCTATGACATTCAGGCCATGCTCGGCGGCATATTGCCGGAGCATCATGCGTTGTGTCTGAATACTCCCGCTTTCTCCTTGCAGTTCATCGTCCCGGCTCAATCTCATATAAAGCGCCGTGTTGTAAATCGTAGTATTGTAAGGTTGTTTCACCGT
>ENA-OOWK01000033-OOWK01000033.1-human-gut-metagenome-genome-assembly--contig:-NODE-33-length-119906-cov-7.233457_pt1 | contig 119906 bp, 117 predicted proteins | sample MGYA00241405_ERZ501317 | MGnify/ENA primary metagenome ERZ501317 (study PRJEB25962, sample SAMEA1972440) | human gut metagenome | biome: human gut; feature: human-associated habitat; material: faeces... | reverse complement strand
TTAGGGTAACACAATCCGTCGAATTATTTTGCACTTACGTTAAGTCGTTCCAGACATTGACATTTCCAGAGTGGTTCGCTGTAAGGTAACCAAGGAAACTTATGGCAAATTCTCTCACATCATGCTTATGTGCATTTGGAATTTCTCATTTTAGCTTGTACCTAAAGTCATTAATGGAAGGCCCTGTTTTAGTGAGGTAAGATTTGCAATTAGGATACTTCCGCAAGAGGAGCCTGCATTCTACAGTAAACATGTTCACTTAATCAGTAAGTCCTTTCCATACTATATTATTCAATTCCGAAACTGTTAATTCTCCAGATTGGAATTTAGTCCACGCTCCTACATAGTCAACATTACTGGTTAACGCTTTTATTTCAAATTCTTTATTAGGAATATATTCTGTTGCTATCACTTGATTAATTTTCATAAGAACATTTTGAAGCATCTGAATTTTAAATAACTTCATTTGGATTTCCTTATACAAAATATAACTATCCGACAAACCATCCGTTCCAAAACTCCAACCAATGTTTCTCACCTTTTTTAAGAACCTTTTTCTGTTTTTATCTGCATGTACGCTAAAATCATATGCAGGCTCAGTGTTTATTAATTCTAGAGAATTAGATGTAATATCATATTTTCCCAAATGTTTTACAAGGTTTTTAAAGTAATTTCTTTTATATCCAAATTCCTTTAAGTCAAAAGTAATTAATTTACCTTCTTCAATATTGAATTCAGAGATTCCATTTGAATAAGTCTTTGAGTAAAACTTACCTTTCTTTGGAATTCCTTTTACTTCTCCTATATGAATAGCGCTTAGTTTTTTAATTTCTTTTCCATTCGCATCAGATTCGTTAATATAATCTGGCTTTACGAAAATATATGCCTTTCCATAAACAGCCATGCTATAAAGGACTCTATCAATAGATTGACTAAACTCATATGAAAAATCATAATGCCTACCGTTTCCAAATAATTCTACAATCTCTTTATCATCTGGAATGATTATATAGAAATCTCTTCTATTAATTTTTTCTTCGCTTAACGAATACTCATAACCTGAAAACAACTCACTGTAAAAACTATGCGCATAAATGTTATCAATGGGACGTTTATATACTTTTTCCATCTTCCTTTTTATTCTTAATATATTATTCATTCAAATCATCCTCCCACGAAAATCTAGTGTGAAATCTCTTTTCCTTAGGGAGTAGCGGATTAATACATATAACCCAAAATACTTCGGATGGATCTGTCGTAAATCCCATATCTAAAAAATTTGAGCAAAATGCTTTAATAATTTTACTATCAGTCTTTATCTCTTGTCTGAACATAACATATTCCGTTTCAATAGTAGCAGACTCTCTTATTGCATTTGCGACAAATTGATTCCACTTTGTTTCAAGGATATCTCTTGCCCCTATACCAAAAAGGAATTTATTTCTCCGTGATGCAAATTCGATTAATTGAGCTGCAAGCTCTGTTGACTTCTCCTCATCCTCTTTTACATTAAGTACAATTTGTGAAGCTTCTTTTACGATACTACACCATTCTACATCTTTAAAAAATTCGCCCCACAATATTCCAAGTCCACCAATTTGTGCCCATTCAACAATCGGAGACGTAAACATATAATATGCATATTCTACTCTATATAAATCTTTGTTCTTTATAAAATCCGTTCTGATATACTCCTGGTATAAAAGCATTATCTTTGTTAAAATCTCAAAATCTTTTTCAAATTGCTTTTTATCTGAGTTGACAATAGCCTCAACCGTATCTTCTGCAATATGGTTATAGCACTCACCTAAAAAGTCTGGATATTCTTCTCTTCTATCCCAATTTTTAATTGCAAAAGCACTTGAACATTTTAGCAACATTTCTGGAAGTTCTTTTTTACATTCCAAAAATTTTTCTTCTACTCCTGCTAATCTACTGTCATCCCATTTATCTGCAGAATCCAAATGATATTTATTTAAATTCTTTTCTACCTGATTTGCAAACTTAAAGAAATTTGACAACTTAGACTCATATTCATAGAATCTCGTAAGCATAATGCACGCTTCATAATACATATTTTTTTCAACAAAAAAACTACTCAATGAATATGCCTGTTCGACCCCTTCTTTAACCATATCAAATAAGGTATTTACATAAACAAACTCCTCTTTTGCCACATACTGCTTAATTAACCAATCAGGAGTGATCCGATGTCCTTCTGCATAAACCTCAGTTATCATCTTCTTATATATTTCTATATAATTTCTTCCCCTAATTGCCTTTATAGAGTTGTATCTCTTTCCGGTGTCAATTCCTTTTATAACCGATTTGCTTATTGCATTAATATCAAGATTACTAAAATACTTACTTGACTCCAATATTATATCCAAATATAAAAGAGAAATATGTTCGACAATTCCTGCAAAGGCAACATTTTCTTCTATTTTAGTGTTATCTACAAAACTTTGAATAACACTTTTTAGCCAATCAATTTGTCCTACATAGTAATTTGCCTCTTTTTGTTCTATTGCGGATTTACAAACTGACTCAAAGACTGAAAAATAACTATATAAAGTCCCCCAGTCATTCCTTTTAATCAAATAATTTACACATGCATGATTTATTGACATTAATTCATCTTCGAACCAATAAAAATCAGGTTTTTCCTTTGGTCTTAATGAGGTTCCTGTTCTTAACGCCATTGAGGTTTCCGTGTCATTAGCAAAATGCCACTTCTGATATACTCCTTTTCTCCTAAACCACAATGAATCTCTCGAAATATGCCTCTTAATAAGCCAATACTGTTCAATAAGGTCTAGATTCGTACACATAAAATTAAGAATAGATGAGCTATCTGCCGAATCAGGATTACACCCATATTTTTGAATAACTTTTAGTAATTCAATTCTATCTGATGCAATCTTACAAAAGTGATTTTGATAATTTGCATCTGATGCATACAGTTCTCGATTAAGACTTTTGGTAATCACTCTTCCTAATGCAATATAAGCATCATCTGATACTCTAAATACATCTGACAACTGGTATGTTCTATTTCCAGTTATTCCAAAAGAAATAACGACCACTATTGACCATATAATTAATGTACCGGCAGATACCCAACCAACGTCATATCCCATTAATAATTCAACAAGTATAATTGTTCCATATATTATACAACTACTAATGGCATTTAAACACTTTACCGTCAACCTATCATATTGAAAGGCAATAGCTATTTTTTCTGGAGCATTAGCATATCTTGTAGAATATATACTTGAAATATTAGAGCAATACAATCCTAAAATAACACCTGCAACGCCTGATTCTCCAATAAGTACATCTGACAAAATATTACTATTTATAACCAGTATCACGCCAATGCTAAGTAACAGCTTATCCAACAAACCAAGAATTGTTGCTAATATTATTCCCTTAATAACACCAGAAACAAATCTCTCCAAAAGAAGTCTGTTAAACGACCAATATTCCTTAGATGACTGTCTTCGACTTTCCAAAGTAAAGCGTATCTTTTTAAGTTTAAAAATCCAATTTAATAGTATCTTTCTTATTTTCCAATATCTTTTAGTTTTCAATAGTGTCTATCCCATCTTCTAATTTCACAATAGTGCAATAGATTGCCATGTCTCACAATCTCTCAAAACATCAAGTATGTTTCCCATTGATACGCTCGTCCACATTTTATAACATTCAAGAGCGGTCTCAATATCCTTACTCATAATACACTCTAACATCTGAATACTTCTTATCAGTATTATCATATAGGTGAAACGAGTATCCTCTCAAACGATAAAACCCAATTGTTTTTAATACTTTCTCTACATCTTCACGAGATGTAATCTCCATTCCTGCATCTGCATAAGATTGCACTTGTTGTTCTATTGTTAATATTTGTTTTGGATACTGATACATAAAACACCCCATAAATAAAAAAATCCCACCGGGTTGCGCATGAAAAATCAGAGGCGTGGTGGGTTCTGTTAATATTATTATACAGTTTCCGATGTTGCTGTCAAGATTTCTTTTGTAAAAAATCAGCAACTTCCTATTTTTTTGAGATTATGCTTGCATTTAACATTTTCTAATTTTCAAAACATATCTTTTGTAGTTCCCTACATTTTAATTACCGATTCGATCTTCCAAAGGTATAAATAAGGTGTAAATTGTTCGTCTCCATCTCAGAAATCCTACAAAATCAAGGCTTTCTCGCCATACTTTAAACATTGCCGTGGCAGATGAAAAGTATTTTAATCATATCTCTAAAACTCCTTGTATTTGCTGTATTTCCTTGATTTATCGGCTTTTTCTGTATATCTCTATATCTTCTTGTCAGTGGCATATTGTAGTCTAAATTGGCATATCTTTGACCTCAAAAATAGTAAAAAAAGTAGTAAATTAAGAGTAATCATGCCATTTTACTACTCGGCATTTGCCACTCGTTTCAACTCCTCTTTCGCATCATCATAACCGATATGCGTATAGGTATTCAACGTTACTCCAATATCAGAATGACCCATAAGATACTGAAGTGTTTTAGGGTTCATGCCGCTTTTCGCCATATTAGAACAAAAAGTGTGCCTGCATACATGGGGCGTAACTTTTGGCATCTGCACTTTATAAATACTGTTATACTTCTCGCAAATGTGCTGAAAGTATTTCTCCCAATGCAGGGCTACCATTGGCATATCATTTTTATCCAGATACAAGAAACCACATTTGCCATTGATCATAGGCTCTTTTTTAACTTTCTTTCTATTCGCAATAATTCGCTGAAAACACGCATACACTTCATCGGACATTGGAATTTCCCTTGTGCCGCTTGTGGTTTTAGTATCTTCAATCACATACTCCATGTTCCTTTTCCGCTGTAATTGATGATTGACCTTGATTTTTCTATCCTGCATATCAATATCATTCAGCGTTAATCCTACAAATTCGGAAATGCGAAGCCCTGTTTTAAATAGAATATAAATTCCGTCATAGTATCGGCAAAAATGTTTGTCTTGTGCCACAAATTCCAGAAAAGCCCGTTCCTGCTTTCTTGTGATAGCTTCCCTTGTCACGCTGTCGTTTACAACAACAGTGGCAAGTTGAAACTCAAATGGATTCTTGCGTATCAAATCGTCATCAACCGCCATCTGAAAAGCCGGTCTGACAACACCCCTTACAGAATGAATAGAGCTGTAACCTCTTCCGTCCTTCTGTAATTTAATAAGCCAGCATTTAGCGTCCAACAATTTCACTTTATCAATTCGTTTCTTCCCGAAATCCTCTTTTTTGATAATGTTGACCACAAATTTATAATTGGCTTCGGTATTGTGGCGTACTCCTGTTTTCTGCAAGAGATATTTTTTTACCAGTTCCAGAACGGTCATTTCCCCGCCTCGTGGAACAATCTCATCATCAAGGTCTTTCAGTATCAGTTTTTCTTTCTCTCTTAATGAAATGTCATCTCGTTTTCCTTGCGGTGTCTTGTCCGTTTTTTCCAGTTTCCAACTATAAACAAACTGCTGTTTTCCCGTGGCATCAATGTATTTGAACGTATATCGTCCATCTTGACGTTGGCTCTCTCCGTTGCGTAGAATACGATTTTTACTATCGCGTCTTTTTCCACTCATGTCAAATGCTCCTTTCATGCAAAAAGAGCCCCGTCACGATATATTGTAGTATATCATAGACAAAGCCCCTTTGCCATCTTAAAAAAGGGACGCATTAGCGGTCGTGCCTGCGGTACGCACCTGCATTAACTTCATATTTTCCATATAGTTAATGCCCAAACTAAACACGGTGGTAATCATAAAGGTAGTTAGGACGATTGCAAATACCGCAAACAGGTTACGGGTGCGGTTTGCTTTCATCATTCCTTTTTCGACTCGCTTAACTGCGTTTTTATTTCGGTTAGCGTGCATATCTAACACCTCCCGAAACAACCTTGCCGTCCTCAATGCGGATTGTGCGGTCTGCCATCTGAGCGATTTCCTCATTGTGAGTAATCATAATCGTGGTCTGATGGAATTGTCTGCTGATGGACTGCATCAGCAGGATAACATCCATACTCGTTTTGGAGTCCAGATTGCCAGTCGGCTCGTCGGCAAGGATAATGGCAGGCTTTGTTGCAAGCGCACGGGCAATCGCAACCCTCTGCTGCTGACCGCCAGAGAGATTGTTCGGCATATTTTTTAGTTTTCGCTCCAAGCCGAGGGTTTGGATAATCTCTTTTACAAAACCTGTATCGGTCTTTCCACCGTCAATCTCAATAGGGTACACGATGTTCTCATACACATTGAGTACGGGGAGCAGATTGTAGTTCTGAAATACAAAGCCAATGTTTCGACGCCTAAAAATCGTCAGTTCCTCGTCTTTCATTTTCAACAGTTCTTTTCCTCGGATAGTAACACTACCAGAAGTAGGGCGGTCTAAGCCACCAATCATATTTAAGAGAGTGGATTTACCGCTGCCCGATGTACCGATAACAGCAACAAATTCGCCTTCTTCTACGGAGATAGATACCCCGTCCAAAGCACGGACTTCGTTTTCTCCGCTGCCATATATCTTTCGTAAGTCCTTTGTTTCAAGTATTGCCATATTGAAAACCTCCAAATTTGTATTTTTTATTTTGTAAGTTCAGTATAGCAACCACTTCTTACAATCTCATTACAATCCACAGGAAAATTAAAACAGTGTACGCTTGCAAGCAAATATGCTGCAAGCAGGCGGTATTACCACTTTATAAATATTTTTCTATCCTGTATTGCTCAATGACTTCATTTCCTAAAAGCGTAATTGCTTTTTGGGGGCAACTGCTGATACATCGGTAACACATTGTGCATTTGCTGTGCGGGACAGCCTTTCCGCCTTTAACAGAGATATTTTTCATCGGGCAAATAGAAGCACATAAACCGCAGCCGTTGCACGAGGTACTGACTTTAATCTCAGTAGAGTAATCTGCCGTTTTTCCAGAAAACCAAAGCCTTTGACCGAAAAGCCCTATGATATACGAAAAAACTGTTATGCCGTTTTTCGGGTATTTTCCATTTCGTATATGTAAAGCAGTTTCTTCAATTTTTCTATTAGCGGCGGCAATTATCCGCCTGTTTTCATCAGAGGATTTCTTTAGTAGCTTACTGTCACATACAGAGTCGGGCATTTTAATGTGAAGCCCTCCGAGGATATTCGCCCCATACTTTTTTAATAATCTTGCGGTGCAGCCAGCTCCATCACCGCTAAATGCGCCCATTGTTGCGACGCATAATATGTTTTTACCCTGCCAGAGAGCAGAGTTCTTTGAAATAAATTCTCTAACCATATATGGTGCATTAGAGAATTGAGTGGGATACCCTAAAACAATAGTATCATTACATTGGATTGCATCAATTACATCTTCGCAGCACTCTAAAGGTATGGCTCTTGCGCTTTGGTCGATTAGAGAAGTCAATAATTCAATACAATACTTTGTGTTGCCTGTTCCGCTTAAATATATACTTACCATAATATTTTCTAAACCTCAAAAGATAAGGTAGAAATTAAATCCTCCAACTTACTTTTCCAATCCATACCATAGTGAACATTTTTCATTGTGGCTAATGAAGCTAATCCGTGTATATAGGCAAAGAGAGCGACAATGCAATCTTGCTTTTTATCATCTGGCATATCGGAGCTTTCAAGGAGTTTTAATATCTGCTCTTTGTATATTACAAAGGGTTTATAGTTCTCTGACGAGCTGCTATCAATGTCCAAGTTAATTTCAATGTTGCCTTCTTGAAAGAGGAATGTAAAATACTGCGGCTTTTCGATAAAAAAGGAGATGTACGCTTTTCCAAATTCCATTAAAAAGTCTGTGCTTCCTTTATGATGTTCAATGGTTTCAAGCAATTTATCTGTAAACTGCTCTGTAATGTGAAGCTGCATTGCCGCAACCAAATCCTCTTTGTTTGCAAAATGGCTGTATGGGGCGGCGTGGCTGACATTACAGGATTGAGCTACTTTCCTTAAAGAGAGCTGAGATAAACCATAATTACTTACAAGCTCAATTCCTTTTTCAATCAGTTCATTCTTTAAGTTATTGTGATGATAGCTTTTTTTATCCATTTTTTATCCTCCAATCTTGACAGCGTAAACATTATACTACAAAATCTTTACGGTGTCAAGATAGAGGGTTGTCTTTCAATACCGTATCTTCTTTAAGTTAATGCTGTTTGAGTTCCTATTATAAGAAGTGAAATATCTTATAGTAGGCATTTTCACATCGTTTAATAAGAAGCCACATATCCATACAATATAGGGGGAAAATATATTGTAGCAAGGTGGTGAGCTTATGGACGAGAGAAACAACGATTTTGATTTCGATTTTATGCCGATAGGACAGGCGATTAAGAAAGCCCGTGAAGCAAGAGGAATGACGAGAGAGCAGCTTTCTGGGATAATCGGCTATGCCCCCAGACACATTCAATCTATCGAAAACGAGGGGAAATATCCAAGCATCGAGCTGTTTATCCAACTTATTCAAATGTTTGATGTCTCGGTTGATGAATATATATTTCCTAATAAAGAAGTCAAAAAGAGTTCCGTCCGCAGACGCTTAGATGCACAGCTCGACAATTTAGGTGATAAAGAATTGTCCGTGATTGAAGCGACTGTATACGGTCTATGTAAGGCAAAAGAGCCAGAGGAGTAACCTCTGGTTTTCTTTCGCCTTTTTTTAATAGGCAGGGATACCGTAACCATAGATAACGCTACTGCCTATGGTGTAGCTGTTCTGTCGGCAAGCATCGCCAGAGTTGCCCTCAACAGTATAGACTGTTCCGTTTTCCACACGCTCTACAATACCTACATGGTCTGTAAGACCGTCGCCTTCCCAGTCAAAGAAGATAATGTGTCCTGCTTCTGGCGTAAAGCCGCCGTCCTGCCATTGTCCTCGCTCCATAAACCATTCAGAGCCTTGTATGCAGCCTGCAAACTTTGGAATAATCCCGTTTTCGATATAGCCGCATTCGTTCGCACACCACGAAACAAAGCAAGCACACCATTCTACACGGGAGTTGAAGCCGTACCACGACCAATAGGGTTGACCGCCTACATTACCAATCTGCGACAGAGCTACGGTCACGATTTCGCCGTCACCTGCGGATATACCGTAAAGCACTTGCGACCAGAGGGAATTGTTTTCATCGGCAAGTAGTTCGGATAACATCTGCCGCTGTTCGTCATCAAAACCGTATTGGTCTGCCATTTCCTCGGCGGTTTTGTGGCTGACTGTAATATACAGGTAAGTCCGTGTTTGGGTGGTTTCAGTCTGGACGATATTTCCGTGACCGTCATCTGTTTCGGTTATCACGGTTTCGGTCTTGCTTTCCGTTCTGGAGCTGATTTCATTCATTTCCCAGAAGATGTCCGTCAGGAGCTGCTTTTTATTATCGTCCATTGTCGCCACTTCCTGTGGATTGTCTGGGTCGGTAGTAGTCTTGACCGAGTAAACCGCAAGCACCTCTTTCCAGACGGCACGGCTTCCCGACATCTCCAGAACATCATAGGCATTCTCGTTTTTGATTTCATCAAGGCGGCTGTCATATTCGGTATTGATTTCTCTAACCACGGTCTGCATCGTCATTCCGTTGCCTGAATCCTCACCCGAAAAGAAAATGCCAAACACCGAGCCTACGAGCATACCAATAAGGCAGATGACCAAAATCACAACAACTGCAATCCAACCGCCTGCCGCAATCGCCGCAATCAACGCCTTTGTTCCTGCGATAATCGCTTTAACTGCCGCAGCAGTTGCTTTGACCGCAGCCTTTACAGCAGCAATCGCAGCCCTCGCCGTAACTCTGGCTGCCTGTGCAGCTCTCTGAGCCGCTTTTACGGAAGCCTTTGCCGCCGCCTGTGTCGCTTTAGCGGTATGCTCGGCGGTTTTTATTGCCGCCTTTGAGGTCGCCTGTGCAGTTTTTACGGATTTCTGCGTAGTCTTTACCGTACCTCTGGCTGCTGTTTTTACCGTCTTTTTCCCGCTTCGGGCAGTCTGCGTTATGGTTTTTTTCGCCTGATTTGCGCCTTTGACCGCCTTATCTGTGGAATGGCTTACGGTACTGCGGTAGGTCTGCATACCGTTTCCAGACATACGCTGTTCGGCGGCTTTGGCGGCTCGCTTCTGCTTAAAATCGGATAGCTTATCTTTTGCCTTAACGATATTGTCCTTTGTAGTTTTGACCGCTTTTTGACCTTGCTTATTGAACTGATGAACACCCTCGTCCGTGATACGCTCCGAAGCTGCTGAAACCTTATCGGCGGCATATTCGGTGGCGGAGTTTTCATCAGCGTAACAGCCTTGCTCCGCCTTGTCTTTTATTTTGGAATAAGCGGACTTCATACGCTCGGAAGCTACCGCAGCCTTGTCAATGGTCTTAATCGTTCCCTTGACCGCATCTCTGGTTTTTATATCAGCCATAGATAACCTCCTTTCCAAGAATACAGAGTATTCTTTAAGATTTTGCAGTCAAAATCAAGCTGCCTTTTTTGCGACCACCACAAGCCTGCCGTTCTGCGCCGAGTATTCGCAGGTAGAGAGCGTAATAAGCCTGTCGCCGTATTCTGCGTTTACGCCTGTTTCGTATAATGCAAGCTCCTTGCATTTTTCAATATAGGCGTTGAATTCGCCCTCGTTTTCCGCATCGACAAAATCATAGTAGTGGAAGCCCTGAGAGCTGTACGCCACAGTCTTAAAGACAGCGACAATCTCATATTCGCCACGCTCCATAAGGGTATCAAACTGAATGGTCTTGTGTTCTTCATAAAAGCTCTTGGATTTATAATCCTCCAAAGCTCCGAACATCTTGCCGCCCTTAATGTGATGACCGTAAATGACAAGGTTATCGCTGCTCATAAGGTCGCAGTTTTCCTGAATATACGGCGTTCCCAAGTCGCTGTATTCCTTTTCAAAGTTGTGCTTCAAATAGTAGTTCGGCGCATTCGGCGTTTGCATCACGGGATAATTGAGAGGCGTGCCGGCAATGGAAAGCCAGCCGACCATATCCGTGTTTTTCAAAAACAGTTCGCCGTACTCCGCAAGGACATTTTCTTCCTCAGTCAATGGGACTTCTGGGGCATCATTATCCTCTGTCTGCGCCTGCTCCACGATTGCGGCAATATTTTCAAAGGCTTCGGTCTGTTCGGCTTCGTGGGCATAATGGTCGTAAATGTGATAGCCGCAAAAAGCCGCCGCACCTAACAGGCATACGGCGGCAGTAAGGCAGATGATTTTTTTATAATCTTTCATAGGCTTTTTATCCTTTCTTATTTTGAAATTTCCGTCTGCTTTTGGAATGACAGAAGATGTCTGCATAAAAATAACGCCCACATTTCTGTGAGCGTTATCTTCGTAATATGATTGAGTTTAGATACAAAATGCGGCGTAAAGAGGAACAATCTTTTTATTATCCTCAAAGCCAAAGTTCTTTGCAGAGAGTTTGATGGCATAGGCAGGCTTGTAGGTTTCCATATATACCTTTAAGCTCTTTGCCCGTGTGTTGTCGGCGGACTTGACCTCAATGGGAATAAGCTCACCGTCACGCTGAATGACAAAATCAATCTCAGCTCCACGCTCGGACTCCCAATAGTAGGTCTTATAGCCGTTAATGGCAAGTTGCACATTGACATAATTTTCAGCCATACCACCCTTAAAGTCATTCAGTTCCTCGACCATATAGAGGACATCATTTGCCGCTAAGTCTTTCTTTGCACAGAGCAGTCCCAAGTCGGAAACATAAATCTTGAACGCATCAATGTCACGATAGTTCTCAAGGGGCTTTTTTATCTGCTCTACCTTGTAAACCTGCGACACGATGCCCGACAGGCAAAGCCATTCGATTGCGTTTTCAAACTCGGAAGCCCTGCCGCCTTTTTTAATCAGCTTATATTGGAAACGGGTGTTTTTCTTGGAAAGCTGCACGGTAATGTTATCATAGGCAAGCCTTGTTTTCTTGATTTCGTTCAGATTGTTGTACTTGCTCATATCATTGAGATAGCTTGCCAAAATTGTATCCTGCGTGTGGCGCACAAGGATATAATCCTTTGTTTCCACAAACTGCATTACACATTCAGGCATACCGCCGACGATAAGATATTGACGGTAAAGCTGCATTGCCGCATCGTGCAAAGCAGAGGGCAAAGGTGTATCCTCTGCAAAGCAGTTCTTAATTTGCTCCACAAGGGCGCTTTCGCCGCAGGCTACCATAAATTCCTCCATATCCATAGGATAGAGGGTTTTCATATCCACCTTGCCTACAGGGAATGAGAACTTTGCCCTGTTTACCGCAACGCCCAAAAGACTTCCCGCTACAATAATATGATAATCGGGAGCGTCCTCGCAAAAGTATTTCAGAGAGGTCAACGCTCTCTCGCAGAGCTGCACCTCATCAAAGACAATCAGCGTCTTTTCCCGCACAATAGTCTGCCCTGCGATATGGGATAAAATCGGTATCAGATAATCGGGGCTGATATTTTCCTCAAAGGTTTCATTCAGCTTTGGATTGGTTTCAAAATTAAAATACGCCACATTTTCATAGTGTGTGCGCCCGAACTCCAGAATGGAATAGGTTTTGCCGACCTGTCTTGCTCCCTGTAAAATAAGGGGTTTACGGTGTTCGCTGTCTTTCCACGCTTCTAAAAAGCTCATAATTTTTCGATACATAATCAGACCTCCTTCAAGGTGCTAACCATAGTATATCACATATTCGTGTAAATATCAATGAGTTTTACTTTGATTATCACATTAAAACACATGAATATTTTTGAGATTGCTTGGGCTTTCGACACGAACACCGTATTTTCTCTTTATGCTTCTCCGAATTTGGTTGTCATCAGCCTGTAAAGCTCCGTATTGCGTGGGAACTTGTTGACAAACGGCACAAGGGAGCTGCCGACTTTTAATAGTCCCTGACCTGCACCGACATTCGTGATATAACTCATCTGAAGGTCGGAGATATTAAGCAATTTGGCAAGCTCAATCCTATCGGTGGACGCTTGATTTAACATAATGATAAATTCACTATTGGCAAGCATCGTCCTCGCCGTATGGCTCTGCAAAAGGTCGTCCACATTCTGGGTAATACCTGTGCAGTACGCCCCGTATTTCCGCACACGCTTCCAGAGCGTAAAGAGGAAGTTTGCGGAGTATTCGTGCTGAAAGAGCAGATAAATCTCATCAATGAAGATGAATGTGTTTCTGCCTTTCGCCCTGTTCTGGGTGATACGGTTTAAGATGCTGTCAAGAACGACAAGCATACCGATGGGCTGTAACTGCTTGCCTAAATCCAAAATGTCGTAACAGATAAGGCGGCTGTGCGTATCCACATTGGTATGCTTTGCAAAGGTATTCAGAGAGCCGTCTGTAAACAGCTCGATTGCAAGGGCGATTTCTTTCGCTTCTGGCTCTTCCTGCTTTAGCAGTTCCTCACGGAAGTCCTGCAAGGTAGGCGGTACGCCCTGATAATTGCCCTGCTGATAGTGACGGTACACGCTTGCCGTACAACGGTCAATAATCGACTTTTGTTTTGCGCCAAGACTTGCACCGCCGATGAGCTGCTCGCACAAAGACAAAATAAACTCCGATTTCAGAATGACGGGATTTGCGCCGTCACCGTAATCGGAGTTCATATCCATAGCGTTGATATGGTTTTCGCTTGTTGCCGAGATATGAATGACCTCGCCCTGCATCGCCTTTACAAGCGGAGAATATTCCCGTTCAGGGTCGATGATAATGACATCGGCGTTTGGGTCGGTGAGAATAATATTTACCATTTCTTCTTTCGCCGTAAAGGATTTTCCTGCGCCAGATACGCCTAAGATAAACGAGTTGCCGTTGAGCAGATGGCGGCGGTTTGCGATAATCATATTTTTGCTGATGGAGTTCTGCCCGTAATATACGCCGTTTTCGTGATGGATTTCCTGTACTCTGAAAGGGATAAATACCGCAAGGCTTTCCGTTGTAAGGGTACGCATCGCATCAATCCTGCGAACGCCAAACGGCAGGGCGGTATTCAGTCCGTCCATCTGCTGATATTTCAGCACCGCAAACTGACACAGGTGTTTTCTGGCTGTGGTAAGGAGAGCTTCCGTATCGTTGTCAAGCTGCTCCTTTGTTTCAGCCGTATGCACCATCGTCAGAACAGCAAACATCATTCTCTGGTCACGGGTTGTCAAATCGTCCAAGAATTCCTTGCTTTCCTTGCGCTGCTGTTCAAGGTCATAGGGAATGACCGCCGAAAAATTGTTGTTCTGATTTTGCTTGCGCTGCCAATTCGTGATATTGGTTTCCACACCCAAAAGACGATTTTCCACCTCACGCACGGCTTCGTCTGTGGGTACGGGGATAATGTCAACGGACATCATCATATTGCGGTTAAGCTCGCAAAGCTCCGCCACCATACTATCCTTAATATACGCCGCATATTCCCGCAGGAAAATGACACGCCCATATCTGTCGCCCATACGAAAGTAGTCCTTTTCAAATTCGAAAGTATCGGGACAGATATAGTCCTTAAAGTCGTGACCCTTTCGCATACTCAAAAGCATATCAAAGGCAAAGCCCGTTTCCTCGCCTGTGCGGTAGAAATCGTGGAAAATGCGGAGTTTTTCTTCCGCTTCAAGCTCTACACATTTTGAGCCGAGTCTGCCGAAATGGGAAATCAGGTCTGCGCCTACACGGGCAAAATAATTCCTCGCTTCCTCGATATTCTTTTTGCAGACGGAAACCGTCACATACTTGTCCTGTACGATAGAATTAGCTCCCGTCGCTTTATCAAGCAGCATTTTGTTGTATTCCTTACGGTACTTATCCAGTCCGTCCTCCGCCATAGGAATTAAAATTGTCTGCTCAAAATCGACCTTGTTGAGCCTGCGGTTATTGACTGTGATTTTTGTGGTTGCGCCGCTATCAAGAGAATTGAGAAGCTCCGAGTATTCGAGAAACATCGCTTCTTTATCCTCACGACTTGCCACGGAATAGTTTATATCCTCAAACTTAAAGGTCTTTGCATATTTGTTGCTGCCGACAAGGAAAATGCCGTCCTCCCAGATAGTCTTAATCGGGATAACCGCCTGCACCGATTTGGGAACGACAAACTTTTCCTTATCCTGCTTAAACAGAGTTTTAAGAGTTTTCAGCATTCTTTACCTCCTTGCTGCGCTTTGTTTTATTTGATTTTTTCGCCACTGGGCAAACGCCTTTCTCGTGGTTTTGAATTGTGGTTTTCAGCGTTTCGTAGTAGAGATTGTCGGGGTTAAACATCAGCTTTTTCGGCATCAAAAACTCCGATTTAATCCACGCCCATACAAATTGTTCTGCGGTCATACCGTTGTATCTGACAAAGCCCATTACCGCAAATGGAGCAGCACCGAGAATACACACCCAACTGAGCGTTTCTATTCCAAAATACGGACGGAGAATAAAGTACAGTCCTACCGCCACACCACAGGCAAGTAAAGAAAAAATGAACTGTCTGAGCGACAGTCCAAAGAACATACTCTCCGTGTAATTGCGGATTTCCTTATTTATCTTGACTTCCAAGTAAAAAGCACCTCCTTATCGTTCCATAGTGTTCTTTCTTTTGGGCGGTTTCTTTTGGGACGGGTATGGGATAAATTCTTCCTCACCCGCAATAATGCTGTATTCAGAACGCAGAATGGGGTGCGTTTCTCGTTTTTGCCGCTGACGGATTAGTTCAACGGCTTCCTCTTTCGTGGACATACTTCCTTGCATTGTCCCGTCCTTAAAAACATAAAATCGTTTCATCGTTTCCTCCTTATAAGCCCATCATTTCACGAACGACACGGTCTGCCATTTTAACCGCACCGACCAAGACGAGCATATTAAATATCAGCTCTCCGATATAGCTCCACACCATAGATACCGCCGCAGCGTTTGGGTCAACCGCAGGGGGAGAAGCCGCAAAAAGGGAAAAGATGATACAGGCAAGCACGATGATTGCGCCCTCCAGACAGACGGCGGCATAAGATTTGATAAAGCTCTTGCCCACATTTTGGCTCGGCTCTCCCGCAAAAGTGGAAAGAGGAACGGGAGCGATTGCGGTATAAAGATAAAGGCGGAAAAATCTTCCGTACACGGACATAATCATAATGAATGACAATATCGTGATGAAAAGCCCGCCGATAAGAGTGACTGCCCATAGGGGGATACTCTCGAAAAAACCGCAGTCCTCAACTGCCGTAACAATTTCCTGCGGCAATACCGTCTGCGTAGCCGTGCCGAAGCCTGCGGCGTTCATAATAGTGGATATTAAGCCCTGCACGATATTGAACAGAGCCATCATCAGCTCCAAGCCGTAAGTCACGACGCCTTTTGCAAGGGCAAAGCGAATAAACAGCTTCAGAGCGTGTTCGGGTTTTTTGACTTCTGCGAACGAGCCGCAGGTTTTCATTACGCCGACCACAAAGAAAAGCACAAGCAGCGCAAGTCCGATAGCCTGTACTGCGCCGTGAATATCTACGATTACATTCCAAATTGTGCCGCCTTTGAACTGCTCTGGGGATTGGGTGATGAGCTGCCATATTTCTGATAGCTTGTCGTTCCAAGTTTTAAGAGCGTTCTCTAAGTTTTGCACAATCCAATTATCCGACATTCGACCACCTCCTTAGATAATTGGATAACGGGAGTAAATCCGCAAGGCGGATCTGCTCCCGTTATCTTGTCTTGTGTCAGTTTTTTATTAGCCCGTAATGAGTGTAAGAATTTCTTTAGCAAAAGTTATGACTACGCCACCTGCAAGGGTCAAAAACCCGTTCGCTCTCTGGGACGGGTCGTGAGATTTCAGCGACAGACCGATTTGTACCACGCCAAAGCCGAGCAAAATCATACCTACGGCACGGATTAAGCCGAAAATAAAGTCAGACAAATTGTTGACTACGGTAAGAGGGTCGCTTGCTGCAAAGGCAGTCATAGATGTGCCGACCAACAAAGCCGTTGCCATAACGGTTACGCAGTAAAAGCGGAAGCCCTTTTTTACCTTGCCAGACATCGTCAGCTTTACAGTTTCCTTACTTTGGTTTTTCTGAAAAAGTTTCATAAATAAAAATCCTCCTTTAGATGTTAAAGATTTCTTCCAAGTCCTCGTTAGAGAGAAGCTCATAGGAAGTGCTGACAGCTTTTACGCTTACGGCGTTCTTAGGAATATCGCTGTCAAACACAAGGGTTGCGACAGCCTGCACAGGCTCTCCGTGGATATACGGCGGTTTGCCTCCGTCGGTTGTCAGCTTTACATTCGGGTGCTTCATAATGTCGTACTTAAAGTCCATTACAGGGCGTTCACCACGCAAAAAAAGAAGTGCGTAGCGGTTATCAAGCATACGCACTTCATCTGGCGTCATCAGTTCACGCCCCGATATTTGATAGTTGGTCGAGTAGTTTCCGCTTCGCCCAGAGCTTTTACCAAAGGTATTGGTATCAATCGTTTCTTTGCCGAGCAGTTCCGACACATATTTGTGTGTGCTTTGCTCGTTGCCGCCGAGATATAGAAACTCGTCGCAGTTGCCCACTATGCTTTCCCATTGCTTTTCAAATAAGGCTTTGAGCTGTGCCAAGTTTTGCAGGATGATGGATACCGATACCCCACGGGAACGCATAACGGAAAGTATCTTGTCAAAATCGTCGGGCAGCGAAACATTCGCAAACTCGTCCATTATGAAATGGCAATGCACAGGCAGACTTCCTCCGTATTTGTGGTCTGCCAGATAGAAAAGCTGCTGAAATAACTGCGTATAGAGGATACTCACGAGAAAATTAAAGCTCGTATCGTTATCGGGAATGAGAGCGAACAACGCAACTTTTCTTTCGCCCAAAGAGGAAAGGTCAAGCTCATCGGTGGCAGTAAGCCCCGCAAGGCTTTCGAGGTTGAACTTTTCAAGCCTTGCGGCAAGGGTAATCTGAATACTCTTTAAGGTCTTAGCCGAGCCTGAGTGATAGTCCCTGTAATACTTCAGGGCGATATGCTCTGGGTTTACCATTTCCAGACGGTCAAACAGCTCGTCAAGAGGGCTTACATAGCTGTCGTCGTCCTCACGGACTTCACCCGCACGGAGCATCTCCATTACCATCGGAAAGTTCTGCTCATCGGGCGGAGCTTCATATTTCAAATAGAACACCAAAGCCAGAAGGAGCATACTCGCCGCCGTATCCCAGAACGGGTCTTGCGACTGTGAGCCTTTCGGCGTGGTCGCCTTAAAGAGATTAGTTACAAGCCGTTGCACATCGTTATCATTTCGCAGATAAACAAAGGGATTGTAACAATGGCTGCGGTGCATATTGATAAGGTCAAGGACACGCACCTCATAGCCTTTCTTTTCAAGCAGTCCGCCAATGTCACGGACGATTTCGCCTTTCGGGTCTAAAATTACCATTGAGGTGTTGCATTGCATAGCGTTCGGCTTACAGAAAAACCTTGTTTTTCCTGCGCCTGAGCCGCCGCAGACCAAAATGTTCAAGTTTCGGCGGTGCTTTTTTCCGTCTAAACCTATACGGACATTCTGGGTGAGCAGCTTATTTGCGGACGGGTCTTTGTCACGGTATTTCTTGTTCAAAGCACCCGCATCGCCCCATTTTGCAGAGCCGTGTTCCTCACGCCTGCGGTAGTTCCTGCGTGTAGAGAAATAAATGCCGATGCCCATAGCGTAGGCAAGCAAAAAAATAAGGACAGTTTTTACGCTGTCCTCACACACCGTTATTTCAAACGGATTGCCCATTGCCACAGGCAGACCTCGGATGATTTCAACCAGACCGCCGCCCACATAGGGCGCTGTAAGCAGGGCAAGCCATATTACAGGAACAATACCGCAGACAGAAAGGATTAAGCCCGTTTTTTTGTCATCGTTCCTCATTACACCTGCACGAAACAACTCTGACCTTTCTGGTCGGTGCATTCGCTACCTTATCAATCAGCTCGTCAACAGGCTCGGTGGGGCGTTCCTCCTGTATCTGCCGATTTCTCAGGGTATTGAGCGCATTGATAACGATTTTTTTATCGTACTTATCAAGTGCGATATGGTATCGTTCTTCTTTCATAAGCAGCACCTCCGATTAGCGTTCCTGCTCTTTGCTTCTTGCAGGCTTGTTTTTTTCCATACTCTTATACATATCATTCTGGATTTCGCCCAAAACATCACGCATAGACCCAAGCTCTCCCTTAAACACCTGCGTATCCATTCCGTCATACTCTCTGGGCAGTCTGGAAAAATCAAAACCTTTGGTATCCACACCGTAACGAGAGCTTACCATATAGGCAACGCAAAAAGATTTGAAATCGGAAGCGTCACGGCTCTCATTGTACTTAAAGTCATAGACCGCCGCAGATACTTCCTTTGCCATACTGATAAACAGCACTTCTTCGGGAAGTCCCTTTTTGACAAAGATAGTCTGCTGAGAGCTGTCATAGTAGGCAGGCAGTTCCAAGTCATCAACGGGAACGCAAGGCACGGGGCTTGCGTCAAGCAAAGCCGATACAAGCTCACGCATAGATTTCTGCTCCTGCGGCTGCATTCTCTCTTTTGCCGATGTTTCGGAAATGTCATATACCACTTTGGCGTTATAGGAAATACCTTTTGTACCGTCATCACGGGTATATTCCTTGCTCGGCTCAAGGATAACAACTTTCTGTGCGTCCTTGTTCACATAGACACGGCTCTGCTTCCAAGTGTTGTAGTCTTTAAGCTGTGTCGCTTCGGGCATCTGTGCCGATACCAAAATAGCGTTTGCAACCGAGTAACGGTCAAAACGCCCCTGCACATCAAGATACTGACGGAAGCTGTCGCCGCTTATCATCATTTCGGCGCAGGTGTTGTCAATCAGCTCATAGGCTTCCTTTCGCTGCGCCTGTTTCTGGGCTGCCCATTCCGCTTTATCAAACGGCTTGTTGCCGCCGCTAAACACATCATAAATGCTCATACTGTTTTACCTCGTTTCTTTAGATTTGGGTTTCTTTTTCTTTCTCTGGGGCTGCTTATGCTCGGTCTTGCCTGCGGGTTGCTTCTTTGCCCTGTCAGAAGCAGAGCTTTTGTCCAGGGCAGAAGAAGTATCCGCTTCCTGCTCCTTTCGGCTCTCCTTGATTTTCCGCAGTTCCTCTCTGACGGACGGTTTTTCGTCCTTAATCATAGTAGCCCCCTCTGCGGACTTCTTTGGCTGCTCTGAGAAAGGCTCGGACTGAGGGGATTTTTCGGTCTTTGCCACTGAGGGGTTTTGAGCATTTTCCTCCTTTTGGATGGGCTTGCCCATAAGCTCGTCGAGCAGCTTATCCTTCTCAGCTTTTTCCTGTACGCCGATGTCTGGCTCTGCAATATCAGTTTTGCCGTCTTTGGTTTTTTCCTCTTGCACAACAATATCGCTTTCTACCGCTGACAGCTTGAAGCGTTCCACAATACGACTGATTTTTGCTGCATCCTCTATCGGAGCTAAAATATCCACTTCCGCCTTTGGGTCTTTATTTTTTCGGTCAACCATAGCATAATAAAGAACGCCGTACTTTTTTGCTTCCTGTGCAAACTTCCGCAAGTCATCATTTTTCAAAGTATAAATCTTTAACGGCTTTCCAGAACGGAGCAGATTTGTAAGTCTCGCTTTACCTTTGGTTTTCTGTTCCTCTTTTAGAATGGAGTATAACAGAACGGCAATATTTTTTGCTCCTGCACCTGTAATTTTAACGGCGACCTCAAAGCCCTCTAAACTCATACGGACAATCTGTTCAGCCGCATCACCGCCTGTATTCATTCTTCACCAACTCCTTTCGTTTCTGTTTTTGTTTCTCAGCCCGTATAACCTGTAATTTTTCTTGAAGTATATCGCTACGGGCTTCGATACCCTCGCACAGTCTGACCTCCTTTCGTATAACGCTCAGGCGTTTGGATAAATCGGAAAGCTGTGACCGTATTGCTTCCTTTTCTTCGCCGCCTGTTTTGCGGGACTTGGAATAAAGTTCCTTACGCTTTTGAAGCAGGTCGGTTTTTTCCGTTTCCAAAGAGCCTTTATAGGACAAGAGCTGCTCTACCGTATCAATGCGATTACGGCATAGCAACCTTGTTTCCTGTGTGATAGCTTCCATTTTCATTAAGTCGTCTTTCAAAAGATAATGAAGCCTTGCGTAATTTGGTTTTTTATTTTTTGGCAGGATACCGAGCTTGTAGCAGTAGTGCAGATACAGCCCACGCAAGCCGCCGATTTTCTTAGCCGCCTTTAGAGAGCCTTTGACACGGAACACCCTGACTGTCCTTTGCGGCTCGGTAAATCTGGAGAACTTCACGGCGTAGGAGTTTTCTGTGATACGCTCCATAATCTTCTCATTGGTATAATTCTCTCCGAGCTTATACAGCCGCTTCGGGCGTTTCCAGCCCTTGCCGATGACCGTCCAATATTTGCGGTTTGGGTCAAAGCTCACACGGTATCCCATTTCAGCCATAATGCGGTCAAAGTCTTTCAGAGTGAAAGACTTGCTGATAGCTTCATCCACCGCCTGCCGTGCGACATTATCCCTCGTAGGCATACCGTTTTTCTCAGCCTGATACAAAGCGTATGGCTTTTTCTTTCCGATTGGGTTTTCAATGACGGATAAGGAATATTCACGGCAAAGCTCATCGGAACGCTGCCGTAAAAGCCGCAGGTTTGCTTTGTTGTCGTGGTAATGCTTGCCATCCGTAAAGGATACGGAGTTTACGACAAAGTGGTTATGCAGGCAGTCGGTATTTAAGTGTGTGGCAACGATTACCTGAAATCTGTCGCCCCACATCTTCTTAGCAAGTTTTACACCGACCTCGTGTGCCTGTTCTGGCGTAACCTCGCCGTGCTTAAAGCTCTGGAAACCGTGATAGCATACAATCTCGCTTTCATCGTTCCATTGCTGTTTTGCAATCATCATTTCATCTCTGGCGGTGGTCGGGTCGCAGTTTACGCCTGTGACAAAATAACGCTGCTCGGTCTTATCCTTGTTGGTGGCATATTCCATTACATCGACCATAGCCTGCAAATCCGCTTCGGTATATTTTGGGTTTGCTGTCTTTTCAGGATTTTCCGCATAATCTATGGGGTGGTCGAGCCTGCCACGCACATCCCATATTTCGCAGACCGCCATTACGGTGCTTTTCTTGGAAGCAGATATTTTTTTCGGACAGCGATTTGAAACTCGTGCCACCGCCTCGCTTCCTCTTTGAGCATCGGAGCGTCCACGAAGTTTAAGGCATTGGCTTTTGCTGCAAGCTGATTGATACGGTTGCCGATGGCGGACAGCTCACGCATCATTTTATAAAACTCTGGGTCAGGCTTTTCGCAGAGCCGATAGCCTTTTACCATTCCTCTCAGGAACGCTTCTTTTGAGCAGCCTGATTTTTGAACAAGAGAGTAGAGCTGTTCGGCTTCTTCCTCAGTCAAGCGGAAAAGTATCTGCACATTTCGTTTTCGCATTTTTCACTTCCTCTCTTTCTGCGTGGGGTATTAGGGGTTTCCCCTAACAAGCGAATTTGGATAACCAAATTCAGTGCTTGGTAAGACATTACTCGCTGCACCCGTCCTCACACATACATTCTCCGCACACGGGACAGAAGTACGGACAGTCCGAACAACACCTGTCCTCGTTCGCTTCTTCGTCGGTATCTTCAGCACCGTCCTCACAAGACTCGTTGATTTTGGCTTCACCGCAGATAAAATCTTCATCGGTAAAGTTGATAAGGTCGGTATCGAACAGGATAATTTCGGTCTTTGCCTTTGCCTGTTCTGCGCTTTCAGCACAAACAGAAATGGTCTTTTCATAGTGGGCAGTCAGGGTTACATCATACTTTTTCAATGGTTATTTCCTCGCTTTCAACATTTAATTTTTTGGTTTGTCGGGTTATTCTTCGGGTCAAAATCTGCGGACAATCAACGGGCATCACTCCTTTCACGGCTTGAAATCGGTCTTGCAATCCCCAGATAGGACAATAAAAAATCGTTGAAGTCCTTACCGACAGGCGGTGGCTCATCAACGATTTTGTAGTCTTTCTGCAAAAGTTCTTTGAGGACGGCGGTACAAAGCCTGCCCGTTCTGTCATTGTCCAGATGCAGAAAAATAGTCTTGATACGGGGATTTGCTTTCAAAAAGGTGGTTAGGGCTATGGGGATTTTGCTTTCTTTAATCTCTTTCTTAGGCTGATACACACCCGAAAGAGAGAGCAGATTTTCCGATTTATAGTCCTTTCCCTCACACTTTAGATAGGTGGCGTAGGACAGTAAATCAATGGCAGCTTCGAATAAATGCACGGTATCAGTCGGTTTGTCTGCCAGAAGTCGGAACGAATACCGCTTGTCGCTGCCCGATGCGTCCCCCTTAAAAGAGCCGCCTATCGTGCCACGGTAGGCGGCATACTTAGGTGTTCCGCTTTCGTCCTTTCCGATAAATACGACATTGTGATACTTGGAGCTTTCAAAAATCGTACCGTCCGCAATACAGTCCTGTATGATTGAAAGGTCAATCCCACGCCCGAAAAGGTACTCGGTCACTCGGTTACAGTCCTTATTCTTCGGCGGTAAAAGCAGTTCTTTCGGCTCATCTTTTACAACAGGAACAGGCGGCGGCTTCCAATCCGCCGTGATACCCGTAAGCAGTTCTACGGCTTCCATAAAGCTGTATTCCTTAACCTTAATGAGATAATCAAGGGCAGAAACGCCGCCGAAACCTCTCGACCACCAATACCATTTGCCGTTGGAAATCTTCAAGCTGTCGTGTTCTTTGGTACAATACACATTGCTTGCCACACGCTTCAGGTTGTTCGGCTCATACCGTTGCAGATAGGATAGCAAGTCCATTTGCCGTGCCTGCTCAATCACGGCAGGGTCAAGCTGCACATAGGGTCGATTAGTTCTCAATAGGCGTTACCTCTCTTTCCCAGACAGCAATTTCTCCGTCTTAATCATATAATTCTTAAAATCCGTTACTGTGCAGCTTAATTCTTCCGTATGAGAATAGTCTGTTTCGAGCCATTCCTCATAAATATCCTGCAATAAATCAGGCGATTTCAGTAAGGCTTTTACCGCTTGCGGAGAATAATTTGCGTTAAGAATACACTCCGCAATATCATTTTTAATGGTAATTTGATACGCTGCGTCAAAAATCTCCTGTGGCGATTTGCTTAACATTTCTTTCTGAAAAGCAGAAAGTTCCTGTTGCACTTTGTCATTTAACTGTTGGTTAAGTTTCTGTCTGTAATTCTGATAATTCAATCCTGCACCTCCTTTACAATAAAATTAGCCGAGGGATTTTCGATTAAGAAAACCTCTCGGCTATGTAAAAGCGGCATCAGCTTTACGCCAATGCCGCAATGGATTAGAGAATACTTAGCTTTTTAAGGTAGCTGACGCAATCAATACAGCCTTTGAAATAAACCTCTTTCAGCTCTAAATTTGCCATTTCGTTTTTATATTTCAGCACCTCCACCAAAGCGGTGCAATCCTCCGCAGACAGCTCACAAGGTCTATCCACATCAAGGACTTTCCTCACATTAGGATATTGTTCATAGAGCGTTTTTATCTGTTCCGTCAGCTCTTTATACCTTGTTTCGGAATGACAAGCCGTGCTTGTTTTGCTGAGATAATCGAAAAAATCCGCATTATATTCATCAAGAAATGTGCTGAAGTTTAATTCTTTTGCCATCTAACCACCTCCGTTTTCATTTCACAGTCCTATTATACATCTCCGAAAAGCGGTACTCAAATGTGGAAATCTAATTATCTCTCACGATTTGCACATTTTCTTTCGGGCTGTTCCTCGGCTTGTTCTGTCTCTGCATCAAGGACGGCAGGGTCTTTCTTATCCAGATTTAGCTCGATATTGAGAGCGTTCAGCCGTTCCGATTTTTCTTTCAGCTCCTCCTCAAAGGTAAAAGGCTTTTGCACCTCGACTTTTGCGGTTTCAAGCTGTGCGATAGTTTCCGCCCGTTTGGTTTTTGCAGCTTCCAATCGGGCAGGGAGCTTGGCAAGCTCGTTTTCAATTCGGGTCAGGTTTCCCAGAGGGTCAGAGCCTAATTCCACCTTATACTTTGCTTTCCCGCAGAGGTTAAGGCAGTAATGCGTACCCAACGCATCATAGAAAACCTCCATTTTGAAACCACGATAAGAGCCGATTTCGGTAGGTGCGGACAAGGGATATTCCTTGCAAATTGCAAGGAGCATTTCACCTGCGGCGGCTTTTTCGGTATAGCTGATACCACGCAGGGTCATCGGGAAGAACTTTTCCTCGCCCTGTGGTTTGTGCTGTTCGGCAAGAACTGCGTCAGCTTCATAGCAGACGATACGCTGTTCATACTCCGCAATTGTCTGAGGGAAGTGTTTGAGTATCCTGTCCTCAAGGTCGTAATGCTCGGATAAATAGCTCTGTTTCAACACTTTGAGCTTGGAAACCTGAATATCCAAGTCCATTTTTTCCTTAAAACGCTCATCACCTGTGGCAAGCATTTTGACCTCCGCAAAAGACAAAGCAACCTCGTCCACATCTTCGGCAGAACGGACAGGGCTTTTGCTCGTCATTATCTGGGATATGAATTTCTGCTTGCTTTCCACCAACTGATAGAGATAAGCGTCAAAGGTCTGCTCGGTTACATAGCGGTAAACCTCAACCTCTGGGAACATATTTCCCTGTCTTTCAATCCGCCCTTGCCGTTGTTCAAGGTCGCTCGGTCGCCACGGACAGTCCAAATTGTGAATGGCGATGAGCCTGTCCTGAACATTCGTGCCTGCGCCCATTTTGGGGGTAGAGCCTAACAATACACGGACTTCGCCGCTTCGCACCTTTGCGAACAGCTCTTTTTTCTGGGCGTCTGTGGTCGCTTCGTGAATAAACCGTATCTGCTCGGCGGGAATGCCACGGGCAACCAGTTTCTCACGCATATCGTCATAGACATTGAAAGTGCCGTCATTCTTCGGAGTGGAGAGGTCGCAGAACACAAGCTGTGCAGCTTTTATATCGGCGTATTCCTCCCAGATACGGTACACATTGTCGATACAGGCGTTGACTTTGCTGTTCGGGTCATCAGGCAGCATCGGGTCAATCATTCGCTGGTCGAGAGCAAGTTTGCGCCCGTCATTCGTGATTTTGAGCATATTATCAACATTCGGCTCTACTTCTCTTGACCGTACTTTCTCGGCTCGCTTTGCAAGAGAAGCTACCATTTCGCTTTGTATCTCGCTCGGCTTGGTCTTGATATTGTGGTAATTGACCTTTGGCACAGGGAGCTTTAACATATCGGCGGTCTGTATATCCGCCACCTCACGGAACATCAACATCAGCTCTGGCAGATTAAAAAACTTGGCAAAGCGTGTCTTGGCTCGGTAGTTTGTCCCCTCTGGGGCAAGCTCCAAAGCCGTTACGGTTTCTCCAAAGGTAGAAGCCCAACTGTCAAAATGCTGCAAGCCATTTCGCAGTAAGGTATCATACTGCAAATACCGTTGAACAGAATACAGCTCTACCATTGAATTGCTGATAGGCGTACCTGTTGCGAATACTGTTCCTCGGTTGCCTGTGATTTCGTCCAGATAACGGCATTTCATAAACAGGTCGCTTGATTTTTGAGCTTCGGTCTGGGCAATGCCGCCGACATTCCGCATTTTCGTGTAGAGGTACAAGTTCTTGTAAAAATGGCTCTCATCAATAAAGAGCCTGTCAATTCCGAGCTGTTCAAAGTCGATTACCGTATCCTTGCGCTTGGTATCGTTGAGCTTGTCGAGCTTTGCTTTTATCCCTTTTCGGGTTTTCATAAGCTGCTTGACCGTGAACTGTTCTCCTTTGCTTGCCTGCACATCATCAATGCCACGCTCAATATCATCGAGCTGCTGTTCGAGCTGTTCCCGTTGCCGTTCAATGCTCATCGGGATTTTTTCAAATTGCGAATGTCCGATAATGACCGCATCGTAATCGCCTGTGGTAATACGGGAACAAAACTTTTTGCGGTTTCCCGTTTCAAAATCCTGCTTTCGTGTCACAAGGATATTGGCGCTCGGATACAGACGCAGATACTCAGAAGCCCATTGACCGACAAGGTGATTTGGAACAACGAACATCGCTTTATTGCAAAGTCCGAGCCGCTTGCTTTCCTGTGCGGCGGCTACCATTTCAAAAGTTTTTCCCGCACCCACTTTGTGGGCAAGGAGCGTATTGCCGCCGTAGAGGATATGAGCGATAGCGTTTACTTGGTGCGGTCTCAGGGTTATTTCTGGACTGATGCCGCCGAAAGTAATATGACTTCCATCATACTCACGGGGGCGGACGGAATTAAAAGTATCATTGTAATACCTGACAAGGCGGTTTCTCCGTTCTGGGTCTTTCCATATCCAGTCCTGAAACGCCTGTTTGATTGCTTCCTGTTTTGCCTGTGCCGCCGTGGTTTCCTTTGCGTTGAATACGGCTTTTTTGTTTCCATTCTCGTCATACACATAATCAAAAATACGGGTATCACGGAGATTTAGAGTATCCTCAATAATACGATAGGCGGAAGCCCTCTTTGTACCGTAGGTGCTGTCCGCCTTGATATTTCCGTAATCGGAACTCTTATTTTCAATAAACCAATCGCCGTTAAGCGGGGTGTATCTTACCTTTATACGGCTCTCCGCATAGCTTGACGGAGTTAAAAGCTCCATTACAAACCTCTGAATATCCTCCTGCGGTATCCAAGTCGTACCCAGACGGACGGAGATTTCAGCCGCCGACAGGTCTTGCGGTATGACCTGCTTTAAGGCTTGTGCGTTGACCGCAAACTCTGGGTTTTCCTTTGCTGCGGCTTCTGCGGTTATGAGTTTTGCTCTTACATTGCCAGACAAATACTCATCGGCAGTTACATACTGAGCAGGCTCGGTTGCGGGGATACGGAAAATAACGCCCTGCAAGTCCTTAATGATTTCTTCTTTTGGTTTGCCTGTGAGCTGTTCCATATAGGGCAGGTCAACACGGGCTTTTTCACCGATAGAAAGGGCAAGAGCTTCGCTTGCGGTTTCAACGGAAGTGATTTCAAGGTGGGGCTTTATCGTCCTTTTCGTGAACATATCTGCTTTTCTTTTGAAATTACCCTCATCGTCAAGCACCTCCAGAGAACACAAAAGGAAGTAACTCTCGTCCGATGCAAAGGCAAGGTAATTCCCTCGGCTGTTGATAAGTCCGTACTGCTGCGTAAAGCTGTCATACAAACGGTTTAGATTTTCCTGCTCGGTGCGTATCAAATCCTCTGGGTAATCTTCGGTCTGATACTCTATGAGCTTTCTCACGCAATCACGGATTTGGATTAGTCCCTTGATACGGTTTTCTGCGGTAACAGACGCCGCCGCAGGGGTCATACGGTCATCTTCTCTGAAATAAACCTTGCCGTCCACCAACGCATACGAGAAGTTTCGCACATTCGGGTCGGCGGGAATAGAAGCGTCCTGCCCGTCAGAGATTTCATCAAGCTCGTTTTCGTACTCTGGGATTTCTCCCTGAATGTTCTGAACAGCGTTATGAAGCAGCTCCGACAAAGGTATATCCTGATAGGCTTTGCAGGCAGAGTCAAAACCAAAGCGTGTGCTTTCCATTTTCATCTCGCCTAAAATCATCTCTGGGTGCTGCACAAAATAGCTGTTCATCGTAATACCATTCTCATCGGTATCAAGGTGTACCCAATCTGGCTCTGCGTCAATCACTCGGTCACGCTTCTGCAAAAAGAGAATGTCGCTGGTAACCTCTGTGCCTGCGTTCGCTCGGAAAGTGTTGTCGGGCAGTCGGATAGCTCCGAGCAGTTCGGCTCTCTGGGCAATATATTTGCGTATTTCGGGGCTTGCCTTATCCATTGTTCCCTTAGAGGTAATGAACGCAACAACACCGCCTGCACGAACTTTATCAAGAGCCTTTGCGAAAAAGTAATCGTGAATGAGGAACTTCTGGGCGTTGTAACGGCTGTCGTTGACCTTAAAATCGCCAAACGGCACATTGCCGATAACCACATCGAAGTGGTCGTCTGGGAGCTTTGTTTCTTCAAAGCCCTGCACGGCGATATTGGCTTTCTGATAGAGCTGCTTTGCGATTTTTCCCGTAAGAGGGTCGATTTCTACACCGTGGAGCTTCGAGCCTGCCATCGTATCGGGAAGCAGACCAAAGAAATTGCCCGTTCCGCAGGACGGCTCTAAAATATTGCCCTCGGAAAAGCCCAAACGCCCAAGAGCTTCATACATACCTTTGATTACAACAGGCGGCGTGTAAAATGCTGTCAGGGTGGACTCCATTGCCGCACGGTATTCTTCTGGGGAGAGGCTTGCATATAGCTCTTTGAACTCATCAGCCCACGCCGTATTGTGTTCATCAAACGCCATAGACAGACCGCCCCAACCGACATACTTTGAAAGGACTTCCTGTTCTTCAGGTGTGGCAAGTCGGTTTTCAAGCTCTAACTCGTGCAAGAGATTGATAGCCGCCATATTATTGCGGAACTTTTCTTTTGTGCCGCCGACACCCAAAGTATCCTCGGTAATGCGGTAATTGTGCCGTAGCTCTGAGGGAACAGGGACAGGAGATACAGCCTTTTCGGGTTGTTTTTCTTCCTGTGCCTTACTGAGCAGACTGCGGATATATCCGATTTTCTCAACACGGTTTATGGGAAAACCTACGGCGTTTGCAAAGGTCATATCCCGCATTGACACATCGCCGCTTATTTCGCTGATGCTTTCAATGACATAGCGGCGGTTATCAATAAGGATTTCCTTGCCGATGAGGTCGGCATTTTTCTCTGGTGCAGGCGTAACATTTTGCTTTGCCCGTTCCACATAGAGCCATTCCTTGGCTTCTTTATCAGAGACAGCCTTTCGGACAGCCAAAAGCCCTGCCTGTGCTTCTTCCTCCGTGGGATAGGTCAGCACCGTGCCGTCATCAGCCGCATAGTATTCCTCACGGATATTGTCCCAGACAGCATACGCATCTTCGGGGTCTGGAAACGCATCAGAGGTCAGTATTACCTCAAAGCGTTCTTCTGGCGGCTCGGTTTCCCATTCGGCAGCAATACGCTCGGCTTCGGCAAGCATTTCCTCTGCCGCAGTGGTTTCTTTTGCAGGCACAAACCATTCACTTTCAAAGGACAGTATCTCACTAAGAAGTTTCTCGTCCTCTGGGGTAAGTTCAGAGTGCTGCTCCAGATAGGGGATAAACACATTACGCCCCCACCGTAGGCTTTCCATCTTTTCTCGGTAAGCATCCTCGCCCTGTTTCTTCCATTCGGGAATAAACGGGCAGTTCGGGGACAGGGAGTATTCGTAAAAGTTTTTGATATGGGAGATAAGGTCGCCCTCGCCGTCGCCAATATCAAACCGCCCTTCATAATGAAAATCTTCGCCGCCGATAGTAGCGGTAATCTCAAAATCGGTCTTATGATACCAGCCGACATTATCCTTGCTTTCACGCTCACGATGCTGCTTTTCGTCCAGAACGCCGAGAAGATAGTTGCCCAGAGCAAAGCTCAAATCGGTATATCGGTCATTAAACTGCCTGTCATAAAAGGCAGGGTGTTCCGAAAATCCGATAGAGAACTTTATGCCGTCTGGCTTTTCTTCGGACGGTGTCTGAACACTCTGCTTTTCGGTAACGACTACTTTCAAATGGTCGTTAGCAGGGTTTTCCTTTAACTTTTCCTCAAAATCAGCTCGGCTGAGTTCCTTGCCGAACAATGGAAAGTCGGGATTACGCAGAGAAACAGCGTTTTCATCAAACGCCGCAATCTCATATTTGTCTGCCCCGATATATACAACATCGTCCTCGTGATAGACATAGCGGAGAGGATACAGCTCCATAAGCTCCTGTGAAAACCGCCACGCATTGCTGCGGCTGTAAACATCGGCGGTCTTTCCCTGTACCAAAGCAAGAAAGTCAAGAAGCTGCTGGACAGTAGCAGGGTCGCCTAAATGCTGTTCCATCTGCTTGGCGGTCACATCGGCAAGGTCGGTGCGCTCCACATTTTCAAGCAAGTCTTTCTCATAACGGTCTAAATCACGGATAAAATCGGACAGCCGCAGGGAAAGGGTATCTCTCTTGTCGGCAGGCGGAAGGTCACGGTTTGCGTCGATGAAACGCTGCCTTGCCATTTTCCTTTGCGTGTCGATTTCATACTGCGGAGCTTCCTCACTTTCGAGATAATCGGCGTAGTGGTCTTTTTCCTTTTCATTCAGGTAGCGGTCATTCTTTATCAGCTCACGCAGTCGTTTTTCGACCTTTGCCCAAGAAAGAACAAGGTCGGGGTTTGCTGATGAGCCGTACTTTTCAATCGCAATGCCTTTCCCGTCGTGCCAAGTGTGTCCCTGCGTACCGTCTGGGAAATAGTGCGTACCGCCGCCTATGCCGTACTCTTTTTTGAGAAAATCAATATTGCCTTTGCTGTCCTCATTCTTTTGAAATTGACGATAGATACGGTATTTGCCATTCTGAAAGCCGCTTCCTCTTTGGAGAACAGAGTCAATATCTTCCTGAGAAATGACAAAAGCAGAGGATTTTTCGTCCTCTGCTTCAGCTAACATTTCAATCTGTTCTTCTACGGCGGGGAGATTAACTGTGACCTGCTGTTCATCAGCGACATTTAGCTGTAAATCAGCTCGTTCAGTATCGTTTCCTCCGCTTGACTGCGGATATTGTTCATCAGCCCGACCCATTGCATCGGTGCTTTTTCTTTCAGTTCCTCCGTCACGCCCTGCTCCTTGCAAAGCTGTTTTGTCAGAAGCTCCAACCTCGTAAGAGCCGTCTGTTCCACCTCGTAAAGATGTTTGTTCAGCTCGCCCGATGTCAGCAGGTTGAGGTAGGTCACTCGTTTGTGCTGCTCCAGATAATCCCTGTGCATCAAAGCGTATCTGCCAAGCTGAATTTCTGGCTCTGTCGGTAATGTCAGGTCGGGAATAAGATAATCCCCTTGTTTGGTGTATGTGATTTCGCTCATTATGATTACTCCTTTCGGCTTGTTCTCTGCCTACATCATAGCGTGTTTGAGGTTGCGGCGCAAAGGTGCGATTTTGACTTTTCTCCGCAATTTGCACATCTCGGATAGTCTGAGAGATTTCCCTGAGTGCCATTTCAGAAATGTCGCTTGTAGCAATACCGAGGGCGTTGATAGTGGCGGGAGTATTAAAGTTAATGATTTCCGCAAAATCCTCACGCTCAAATACCGCTTCGGTATCAACACCGCAACGGCTCATCAGCATATATGCTACGCTGTTGACCGCAAGCTGTCGGTAAATGACCTCGATATTATATTCGTCAAGACCCTCTAACAAACTATCCTGCGTACAGGATTTGAGCTGCGGCATATAATCCTGCAAATTGTCCTCAACTGCGTTTTTTGCCGTTTCCATCAGCACCGAAGCAAGGTCGGTGCTTTCCACATCTCCAAATCTGTCGGAAAGCCGTTCAATAACTGCCTGCTCGTATCGCTCACTCATCTGCCATATCGGAACAGGGCGGCTGCCGTAATAACCCTCGTGCGTATCGGATATATCAAAATAGTATTTCAGCGTGTTCCTACGACCTTTCGGGTCGAACACCGCAATGCCTTTGCTGTCTTTATTTACCCAACGCTTAAACTGCTTGTTCCAAGTTTCAAGCTGTGCTACCGCAACAGCGTCAGGGCGTTGAGCGTAAATCAAGAGCTGTTCATCAAATCGGCATTTATAGTTGCGGCAAGCGGCAGACAAAAAGCTCTGCCACGCCTGCGGATTTTTAGCAACCGCCACGCCTGTGCGCCGATACAGCTCTGTAATTAGCTGATACTTCGCAGCCATTCTTTGCACACCTCCTTATCGTTGATTTTCATAGTCATTCTTTTATTTCATCGCTAAAAAAGGAAATGACCTTATTTGCCTTGATACTCTTTTGCAGCTCATTGATAATACCGATGTCGGCTATGGTGATACCCTGTATCGCAAGAATATCGTCCATTGTCATAGCGGCAATCGACTTTTCATCAGTAAAGCCTGCTTCAAAGACCTTACCAAGCACCTTGGTTGCCTTTTGGTTGAGTGCCATTTTCAAAACCTCCTTATCGTTCTAAATCTTTATGCTTTGGGGCTTTTATTACCGTCTGCGGCTCTGTGGGCTTTGGCTCATAGGTCGCTCCGTTTTGTTCCATACGCTCGGCAAACTCGCAGATATGGAAAATGTTGTTTCCAATCTCGGTATTATACTCGTCAATAAAACGGCAGGGGCGTTCGGTTTTTTCGCCCCACGATGATGTGATGATGATTTTACCGCCGTCTGGGATACGAAACAGCTCTTTGTAATTTGGGTCGATAAATCGGATACCTTGTTCAGCTTTTTGGATATGCTTATCAAGCCATTCTTTCACAAAGCAATAGCAGTAAAAATTGTAATCGCCCTTAGTGGGATTGCACCGAAACAGAAAGGCGTGTTTTTCCGTATCCACACGGAAGCTATACTCGGTGCAATAGCTTCCCTTAAATGCGCTTTCGGGATAACGCCTTGCAAACGCACTCATATCATAGCGATTGTGCAAAAGTCCCTTGTCCTCACGAAGCGAATTGATAACCTCGTCAAGCTCTTTCTTAAACTCGTCCGTTTTCCATTGTGGTCTTGTATCAAACCAAGTAGTGTAAAAGCCATATCCAGAAGATGCAAAATCTCCACGCAAGTGTCCGATATTACTTGTCTGTCCCTCAAGCTGCATACTCTGAGCGTAGGTGTATTTCTGTTCGGCAGGGGTTAAGGCTCGTATCTCCATATCAGCGTTCCTCCCGATTTTTCTGTTTTTTCTCTTTCTGCTGCTCCTTGATTTTTGCAAGAGCTTCCTTTGCCCAATCAGGCATACATTCGGGCTTGATTTCTCCTAACACATCGTACCGTTCCCATCTGGATTTTTCGCCTGTGGCAAGGCAAGTACCAAAGACAGCGTTACCTCTGCCGCCTATTGCTCCATTGCCGCCGTCTGCCAAAACGAGCTGAAAAGCAGGGTGCTGATATTCATACCGTTTCGGCTCTGCATTGATAACGACAACCTTGCCGACAATACTGCTGTTGCGTTTGTCGGGAATACAATGCTCTTTCGTGAACACGGTATTGTCAAAAACGAATTTGGATAATTCGGATTTGGTTTGTTCTATCTGGGACTGTACTCGCTGAATGAAAATTCCCATTGCTTCCAGATAATCGTCACAACCAACGCTTTCTGTCGCCCACGGCACACCAAACGGATTATGGTAGTCGCAGTAGCTTACAAGGAAAGGGTACTTATCGCTTTTATCTACACTGAAAACGACCTCTTTGTCGCCAATATAAATGCTGTTCACGACCTCATAATTGCCGAGCATTCGTTTTTCTTCACGCATTCGATTGCTCCTTTCGTTTCTTTTCCTCTTTCTGCTCGTCTAAAATCCTGCGGATACAGACATCGCAGAAAATAACAGACCCGTCCTTATATCGGGGATAAGGACAGGTCGTGCAGTCATATTTTCGTTTATCGCTCACGGTCATCACGGCTTTTCTGTTTTTTATCGGGCTGGTTGTAGGGCATACGGCACTCTCTTTGGTAGCGTTCATTCATTTTTTCCCTCGCTTCCGATAACTGATTGCAGTAATATCCCCAAAAATAATCCGAGCCGTCCTTGCAGTACCAACACACATACGGGTTAGGGGCTTTGGCGTTATGACCGATGACAAGCTCATTGTTCCCGATAGTACAACTTTCGATGATTTCATAACCGCCGTTTATGCGTTTTTCTTCCATTTCACACCTCATTCCTTAGCGTATTTGCGGTATGCCTTTTCGCCCTCGGCACGGAGCTGCCTTACACGGGCGCTCCCCGCAAGCTCTGGATATTTTGCTTGCAGCTTACGGCGTGTTCTTCCCACGCTCTCAAAGCTCGGCAAACCGAGATATTTATACTGTTCCATTACTTCCGCAAAGGGCATTGCTCCTGCACCTTTCAGGTAGGTGTTGCACACAATCAGATAGAGGGTCATATCATCGTTTCTTGCGTCCTCGTTCTTTTGCAGAATAGCTTTTACTTTAGCTTCAATGGTTTTCAGATTTTTCATAGATTGCCTCCATATATGGAAAGAGGGCGGCTTATCAATATAAGCCGCCCTTTTCCTGTCATATCGGGTTATTTCTTCTTTCTGTTTCGGATGTTAAGCCATATTGCCGCACCGACGATAAACACTACAAGCACAATGGCGATAATGGTTTTAGCGTCCATAAATCAGTCCTCCTTTTTCTTTTTCTTGAAGCCGACAAAGCCGAGAACGCCTGCACCGATAACAGAAGCAGCCGCAAGGCTTACCCACAAGCCCAGATTAAAGTCATCGCCTGTTTTTGGCGTATCCCTGAACTCGTTGTGCATTTCAACAATCGTAGTAGAGTCTGTTTTGACGGTTGCCTGCTTGTCGGCAGGAAGGATATATCCTGCGGAAGCCGAGTCGCTGACTTCGGACACGGTGTATTCACCGATACGCAAGCCCTCAATAAAGATTTCTCCGTTCTTGTCGGTCTTAAAGGTCTGGTCGTAGCCGTCAGCACTTGTCACACGGAAGGAGAAGCCCTCAACTTTACCGTTAGAGGAAGTCTTTACGATTTTGAGAGAGCCTTTCTGTGCGTCATTGATAAAGCCAACGCCTGCTTTGTTTTCTACGGTATAGGTCTTGCCGTTTTCCTCGATGGAAACGCCGTACACGCCTTCATCAAGCACAAAGCCGTCTGGAGCTGTTTTTTCACGGACGAAATACTTGCCGTAGCGCAGTTCGGTCATTTGATAAACGCCGCCCTCAAGCTCCGTCATTTCGCCGCACAGCTTATCGTCTTTATCAAATTCGCCGTTGCCGTTTGTATCGGCATACACCTCAAAGACCGCACCTGTGAGCTTATTGTCGGGATAATCTGCGTCAACCTTAGTCAGTTCAATATTCCCCTTGATAAAGTAGTTTACAAGCTCGATTTCCACGACCTCATCAACTTTGCCGACAGTTACGGCGATTTCTTCCTCGGAGAGTACAAAACCTGTGGGGCTTTCAATTTCACGAATTACCCAAGTGCCATACGGTACTTTTTCAAAAGAAAAACTACCGTCATCGGCTGATGTGGTAGTCTGGATAGCATTTTCTTTTGTAAACTCCTCTGTACCTGTCTTAAAGATACCGATAACCGCACCACCCAGAGCATTTCCGTCCTCATCGGATTTCAGACCGCTTACCGAGCCGTAAATGATTTCATTCTCAATGGCTTCGCCGTCATTTGCAAAAAGATGAACAACCGCCGTGTCCTGACCTGCGTACTCAAAATGGACAGGGTATTTCTGCTCATTCAGCACATAGGCGGAATTGGTTGACAGCTCTTTTACATAGTAGCTGCCGAACGGAAGGTCGCTATTAACCGTGCCTTTGCCGTTTTCGTCCAGAGAAATAATCTCAATCAGACCATCGGCGGGGATAACCGTACCGTCTGCGGCGGTAAGGTCTGTTTCTGCATACAATCCAAAGGTTACATCAAAGATTTCGCCGTTATTGCCAACACCGTAGGCTTCGTCTGTTTCAAGGCTCTTTACAAGGTCAATTTCCACACGCTGCCTTTCATTGTAAAAGCTCGTTTCGGTTTCGGTAACAGCAACATTCTGACCTGCATACACAAGCTCGACAGCGTGAATTTCGTCATTCAGCACCATTCCGTAAGGAGCTGTGATTTCCTTGACCTCATATTTACCCAGATACAGCTCTTTGGATTTTGCAGTTGAGTCCGTGCCTGTGGTAATGGTGTCAACAACCTCGCCCTTAGAAGCTCTCAGCGTTCCGTCCAGAGTATAAATATCCTCGGCGGCGGTAATCTCATAAACCGCACCTTCAAGCCCCTGTACTGCAAATACAGGCTGATACATTCCGTTATTCTCAGAAACGGAAGTGAACACTTCGCCAGATTTGGAAACGGTAATTGTGCCTTTCTGCGCCATATTGGAGCGAACTACCTCAATGACCGTAATGCCGCTTTCTTCGGCAGAGCCGTCCTGCGTTACATCAAAATAGACAGGCTCGGAGTTCAGAACATAGCCATACGGGGCTTGTACCTCAACAATGGAGTATCCCTTTCCGTATTCCAAAGTCTGCGGCGTAATGAGGTCGCCGTCCGCTGTGGTATAAAAGGTGTCAATGGTCGTCACTTCGGGATAAGTGAAAGTCATTGTCACAAGCTCACCGTTAGGGTCATAAATCTGGAAGCCTGCGCCTGCATACGGAATGGTATTGCCTGTTTCCGCATCTTTCTTTACGATTTTGATATAGCTTTCAAAATTAGCGTTATTGATAAGATAGCGGTAGGTCTGACCGTCCTTGCTGATAAACACCTCAAAAGGCTTCATCAGCTCTCGACCTTCCCACCCAGAGGTCTGCTCTACGACATAAACACCGTAAGGCATATCCTTTGTCTGGGCAAAGCCGTTTTCATCACAGGTGAGTATATCTCGCTCGGTTTCCTTTGCTGCGTCATAGCTGCCTGCGGCTTTCAAATAAACTTCAAAGGTTGCTCCCGTTTCGGGTGTTTCAATCTGAGTTTCTCCGTCATCGGTGTGTTTGATAATGGCGATATTGCCCTTGATAATCTGCTCGTTTACATCGTTTGCGGTGCTGTTACGCTCAACGGTATAAAGCTCTGGCTCTGCGCCGATATGATGAATTGTGGTATCGAGCAGATAGCCCTCGGACGGGCTGATTTCTCGGATAGTCCAGTCATCATCGCAGATATAATAGTCGGTGGTAAACTGCCCATTATCGTCCGTAGTGTAGGTGTCAATCAGTTCTTCACCTTTATAAATGCCGTAAACTGCACCTGCAAGAGAAGCATCTCCCTGTGCCGTGCCTGTTTCCACATCGGATTTCGTCACGGTTACATTGAATTTTTTAAGAATGTTCGTAAAACTGCGGCTTGTGACCTTTTCCCATTCAATAGGGGCTGTCTGGCTTTCGGGAACAACATAGCGAACAGCCGTATCTACTTCCTCAACGGTGTAAGGCGTATCGCCGCTGATTAGGACATTCTCAAATCTTGCCACACCGTTTCCATCGGTCACAGCGTACTCATCAACAGGCAAGCCGCTGAGAGAAGTACCGTAAAGGTGGAACTTCACACCCTCCACAAGATTGTCCTCAGAGTTTTTGATAATCTCCAGACTGCCACGCTTTAAGGTGTTGTTAAAGGTTACGGTAGCAGTATGACCGCTTACAATCGTTACCCTTTGAACGCTCTGCGGCTCGTATCGGTCAATGGACTGCTCTGTGACGGTGTAAACCCCCGGCATTAGCTGAACATCTACCGTACCGTCTGCGCCTGTGGTAACGGTTTTATTTACACCGTTTCCAGAAATATTGAAGCTAATGCCAGACACAACACCGTCCTCAGAGGTCTTTTTAATCTGACCTGTGCCGTAGGTTTCCGTGTCGATTTTAAGATAGAAATATACAGGGTCGGAAGCTCCAGAAACCATTGTCTGCTTACCAACACAGCCCCAGATGAGCATATCTCCGCAATCGAGATTGACATTTTTCTGCGCTGATACTGTTACGGGAGAAGTAATCATCTTATCGCTCGTAAAAGTATATTTGTTTCCGCTTCTTTTTACGGAAATGCCGCTTGCGGAAAACTTAATATCGGACAAAGTGTTGTTGGTATCCTCAAGCGTTAAGCTGTATTTCTTCGTATCGGGATTATATTTCAGCGTGTAGGTGTCCGCATTGCTCTGGCTTCTCGCCGCAAAGCTCGGAATGGTATAATGCTTTGAAATCTGCGACAAAATCCAATCGTAGCATTTCTCGGCGGGTCTGCCTTTCAGGGAATAGTAGTAGGTGTCCCCGTCAATCCCGTTTGCACTCTGGCGGTTTGAGGGACTTGTGCGGAGCTGCTGCTGATATTCCCAGATAATCGTCTGGGTCGCAAAAGCGTAGTCATCTGCGTTTGTGCCTGCAACGGGAGAGGACTTGCCCTCACGCCAGCCATACATCAAAGCCATCATAATGCCGAACTGAGCGTCAGCTGGCAGGTTTTGAAAATACGAGCTGTTCTTTCCGCTTTTGGACACATAGGAATTACCCGTATTGAAATCAATGCCAGACTCCACGCAGTAAACCTGATGTGTTCCGCTGTTATCTGTCATCAGATATTTTCGCTTGGCGTTACCTGCGTTAATGCTTTGTACCGAGATATTGCCTTTACTGTCATAAACGATAAAAGAGTAGGTCGCTTTGCTTCGGTAATACTCGCCGTCAGAGCCGACATAGTAATCGCCAAAGGAAGATGTGCAGCTTTTACCTTCCTCGCTCGTCCACGCAAAGGCGGACATCGGCAGAGCTGTTATCATCATCAGCAAGCAGAGAGCCGCCGACAGGATACGCCTGCCTTTCTTTGTAAATTTCTTTTTCATAGGCTGTTAAACCGTCCTTTCTTGATTTTGGGCATAAAAAATCCCTCTGCTTTTGAACAGAGGGAAAAGCCTGATAGCTGCTCACGCAAAGAGGAAATAAATCGAGTAGCTGCCGTTTCCTCTTGCTTCGCAATAAATATTAAAAGCTGTGATTTTATCAATTCCGTATGCGCCGAGATTTTCGACAGTATGGAATGTGATATAGCGTTCAAGGCTCTGCTTTAATGCTTCGCCCTGATTGTTCTGTGATGCCGTTACAGGTTTCCACCAAGTGGAATTACTCGGAGTGAGTGAGCTGTCTAACGCAAGCCCCATATCCAGACCAATGCCGATACAATCTTCCTTGACCGTTTCAATGTCAAATTCATAATCATAGGCGGTTTTAGGTTTTGTATCTTCGGGGACTGTTTGCGTTGGTATCTCCGCAGGCGGCTCTGTTTTCTCTGGCTTTTTGACAGGAGCAGAGCTGCTTTCCGTTACCGCAGGTTTGATTTCAGATACTTGATTTTTTCCTTGCGATACAGGCTCGTTCTGTTTTGGAGTTTCGCTTTCAACAGGCTCATACTCTGTAACTTCGGCATTGCTTTCAAGCTCAGTATCCGTTTTGGCATTTTCGCTTTCTTTACTTTCCGAGAAAGAACTGCTATCTGTGCTTTCAGTTTCGGCGGCGGCTTCTGTTTCCGTTACAAGCTCGTAATTATTACTTTCTGTAGGGGCTGTTGAAACATCGGCACAGCCGCTTAATGTCAATATCAGCACATAAAGCATTGCAATCATCTTTTTTCGCATAGCATAGACCTCCTTTGCGGCTTCATTATACGAAAAACCTCAGAAGCTCTCAAAGGTAGAAAATCTTTCAAACAAAGAGTTTTGCATATATTCTTTTTTCGGATAGTCTTGGTAGTAGTAAGGGGGGGTGAGGTGTGGAGAGGGGGGAAGCCGAAAAAGCGGCTATCCACGAAAACGGGCAGACCTCGCCCTCGGTGTGCGGCTATCGTTCCTGAGCTTTATTTCGCTGCAAGTGTCGGTTGTAAAACTCCAACGCTTTTACAACAAAATCCGCTTCCTGTCCTTTGGGAACAGATTTGGGAATGAGTTTGGTTATCCTCTCGTCACGGAAAGCAGGCTTTTCCCTTTGATTTGGTTTTTCTTCCTCCATAATGCTCTGGATAACCTCGTCTGTGAGCTTGCCGTCCTGCATAAACTTTTTCATTTTGATAGCCTGTGCAAGCGACGGGGTAGCGTCGTTGTAGCTCATAGCTTCAAGCAAGGTGTATTGCTGTTCTTCGTTCAGATAAGAGATTTCAACGGCAGGACGAAAAGCAATCTGCCTTTCATCTACCATTTGCAGGATTTCGGGTACAAGCTCGGTCAGACGGATAAAACGGCGGATTTGCTCACGACTTTCGCCAACTTCTTTGCCTAATTTCTCGTTGGTACGAGTGTTTTCAAAATCTGACACCATTGGTGTCGGATTATTTTTCGGCGGTCTGCCTGCTTGCCTGTTCATCGCTTCAAGCCGCATTTTATAGGCAAAGGCTTTCTCGCTCGGCAAAATCGTTGACCTCTGTAAATTGCTTTCTACCATTACAATAATGGCTTCATCACGGGTCAGCTCTTTAACCTCGCATTTCAGCGTTTCAAGCCCCGCAAGCTCGCAAGCCTTTTTTCTTCTGTGTCCGCTTACAAGCTCGTACCGTCCGTCCTCTTTAAGCCGAATGGTAGCAGGGGTCATTACGCCGTTTTGCTTAATGCTCTCGACAAGCTGCTGCATATCCTCGTCCATTAAAACCTTGAACGGGTGGTCTGGAAACTCGTCAATCTGCGATAAGGGAATATCTCTGATTTTACTCAGCTTTGCTTCCGCACGGCTTTCATCTGTCTGAAAAAGGTCATCGTAAGCGGTCAGTTCGATTTTGGGAGCGTTGTTTCTCGCCAAGCTCTGTCACCTCCTTTGAGAACTGCTCGTAAGTGGCGGCTACCTTACCTCTTTTGTCATAGGCGAAAATGCTTTTGCCTGCTGCGGAAGCGTCCACAACACTAATTGCAAACGGTATCTGTGCATCAAATACTTTAATTTTCTGCCCGTATGCACTTTTGATTGATGCTGTAACTTCCTTGCTGCTGTTCGTGCGTGACATTACCATAGTCATCAAGATACCGTCTATTCTTAGCTTGGGGTTGATTTGCCGTCTTACTTTTGATACTGAGCGTAGCAACTGCTCCAGACCTTTTGCAGAAAAGAAATGCGGTTGTGTCGGAATAATCACGCTGTCAGCCGCAGCCATAGCATTGATAGGGAACATTCCAAGCGAAGGCATACAATCAATAAGCACATAATCGTAATTCTTCTTAACCTCATTCACATAGGTTTTCAGAACACGCTCACGGTTTTTGGCATTGATGATTTCCGCTTCGTACCCTGCTAACTCAATGGTAGATGGTAACAGGTCAACGCCCTCATTACTGTGAAGGATACATTGTTCCGCATCAAAGGGCTTTTCATCAATAATATCCTCTATGATATTGGGGAGCGTAATGGGTATGGTTTCTGGTTTGGTGTAGCCGAGCGACATCGTTACATTTGCCTGTGCATCAGCATCAATAAGCAAGACCTTTTTGCCTTGCTCTGCCAGACCGACCCCCAAATTGACCGTTGTTGTGGATTTTCCAACGCCGCCTTTCTGGTTTATCAGAGCAATCACTTTGCAATTTGACATTTGTGCGTCCTCCTTTCGCATAAATTTAGCCGCTTTGTCAAGGCGGCTATGTAAAAGAAAAGGGTGAGAGAACGCAAAAAAGCCGCTTACTCTTAGGTGAATAAGAATAAGCGGCTATGTGTGATATGCCTTAGATATGTTCAATTTTCATTTTCTTAACAGGAGCATTGGCGACCTTAAAAATCAGCTCGTCAACGCAGTCCGTGTATCTACCTTCCTGTATCAGTCTGTTTTTCAGCTCTACAAGGCTATGTATTACCAACTGTCGCTCGTGGCTATCCAGATATGCGTGGTAGGTTTTATCTTTCATAACGAACACCCCCGTTTCATTTTTTATTATAGATATGTTTAAGAAATTACGCCATCGTGCCATCGCTGCCTGTACGCAATTTTCGTATTTGCTCATTAAACCTCTGGTGCTTGATAGACTTCACGGCAATTCCTATGAAATATCTGCTTACAAGGAAATCCAATAGATACTCTTTAGGGATTTGATAACGCTGTTTGATATAAAAGCATTTCAGCTCTTTTTTACCGCACCAGCGACTAACCGAGTTTTTATTGTAGCCCGTAAACTGAGCTACCTGCTCAACCGACATAACATCTGGGTTGTTTTTTAGCATTCGTTCATAATACTGCCGCATACGGATTAAATCCTCGTGTGTGAATACCTCATCAAAGGACGGAGCTTTTTTATCTCCGCCTTTTCCTTTATAAAAGCCGTCTGGAGCTTTGAATAGCTCTGGGTAATCATCTCTGTCTTTCAAATACTGAATAACATCAACCGTCTTGATTTTGAAGCGGCGTGTTTTTTTGCCGCTATCTATGTTCGGTACAAGACCACTTTCCAATAAAAACAAGCAGGTCTTTTTGCTGATATGACAGATACGGTACATCTGGTCTTTGGTTATGTATTCGGGATATTGTTGCAAAATCTCGTTGCAATATTTTTCTGTAATCATCACTTACACCTCTTTGCGCTTTTTGGTCAACAGCAGAAGAAAGGTGTAAAAGTTCTCTCCAATAGTATTTTGAGAGTGCCTGAAAAGTAGGCGGGAAAAGGGGTTTTGTTCTCTCCTGAGTTCTCTCCGTTCTCTCCAAGTTCTCTCTTTTTTGCTTTTTTTGAGCCATTTTTGAAACCTATTCGAACTCACGGCTTTTTGCCGCTTTTCGCCGCTTTTGGCTCGGATTTTACCTGTAAATAAAGTAGTTTTTCTTGCATTATTTTCTGCTCCTTTCTAACACTTTCCATATCACATAACACATTCGAAATCGAATGACCTTATTGGTTGCCGTATTCCTTAAAACCATTGATTTTACGGGCTTTTTCGGTTATTATGTTTGATAGCAGTACGGTTAGTTCTCTCCGATAGTTCTCTCGCATTTCGAACTGTCGGAAACAGCCGAAGCAGAGAGAAAATCATCTTTTTGCGGACAAGAGTTTTTTTCCTTAAAATGGGGCATTTTTTCTCAAAATCCGCTAAAGTGTGTTGGGAGTAAAACACTCGAAATGCGGTTGTCCGCAAGGGCACGTGGGTTCGAATCCCACCTTCTCCGCCAAAACAAGGCTCACAGGTACATATATTGCTTGTGAGTTTTGTCATTTATTGGCTCGCTTAATAAGTATTTTGTTAAAGAGGCGTCGAAACGGACTGCCAACCGTATTCATTTCTCAAACAACCTCTCGCAGAGGGGTTCTTTTATTCTTCCTCTTACGGATCTTCCTTCGTTCCTTATCTGGTTACCAGACCAATTCTACTATAACAAATATAAGTCTTTTTTTCCTCACCACCGGAAGACCTTTTAAGCCACAGGCATAGCCCGTGGTTTTCATTTTTACAGCAAAACCTCCTTTGTATCACTATTATACAAAGGAGACTCATATAAGTTGAATGTGCGATTTTAAAATTGCATATTCTTGTTACTGGAATCGGCATTGAAGAACATAATATAATAAATCGGAATATATGTTATTTTGCCGTTTTGTTTAACAGTTCTTTCGTTAGACACAACAAACGCTTTTTTTATATGATAATCTTCATTCTTAACAAATGTATTAAGTGCGCTGTGTACGGTATAGTCTTTGCCCGACTTCACTTCAATCGGTACAGTGCAAAGACTGTCATAATCATCAATCAGATAATCTACTTCGCCTTTATTGCGATTATCATAGTAAAAGAGTTTAAATCCGTGTGCGGTCAACTCGCTTGCCACAACCGTCTCGTAAACCGAGCCGAGATTTATGCTTTTTTCATCATCTAAAACGGCACGAATATTATTGCCGTATAGTATATTGGTCAGGATACCGACATCATTGAGATATAATTTAAGCAGGTTTTTCCCAGTGGATTCAATCAGCGGAAATACGGGGTTTGAAATTGCCTGAACATTAAGAGCAATACCTGCGCTTATAAGATATTCAAACTCATCAACATAATCATTAAAGGTTTTGCCCTTTTTATCTTCAATACTTTTTGCCACAACACGTTTTTTCTTATTCTCCATATTAGACGGGAGAAGGTCATAAATTCTGCGTATTTTCAGCTTGTTTTTTTCGTCATATTTAGCTGCGTCTGCGGCATAGTAGCTATGTGTTTCGGTTTGAATTTCACGGACTGCTTTTATATTTTTGGTTTCAAGATACGCATTGACTGCGTCGGGCAACCCACCGATAAGCAGATATTTGCGAAATAAATCCATCATCTTATTGTGCATTGGCTCATCGAGAGATTCAAGATGCTCAAACTTTTTTCGCATTGAGGAAAGGGCAAGTTCATTCAAACCGTTTGCATATAGAAATTCCTCAAAATCAAGCGGATACATTCTAACCTTTCTAATGCTGCCCATCGGGATAGATGTAGTTTGTGAAAGTGTAACGCCGAGGAGTGAACCGCTTGCAATATATGTGAATTTGTTATCCTGAGACAAAAATTTTAGCAGAGTCAGAAGATGGGGATAGGCTTGAATTTCATCAATGAAAATCAAAGTATTCTCCTTTTCTTTCATTTTCTCTCCTTTGAGCATACTAATCTGGAGATAAAAATCTTCAACCGTTTTAGTTTCGGCAAAAAGACGGTCGCCCAAAGAATCCTCAACCATATTTATTTCAATGAAATTTTCAAACAGCTTTTCTCCGACATAACGAATAATATATGTTTTGCCGACTTGACGAGCGCCGTCAATTAAAAGAATCTTTTTTGTATCTGATTTTAAATGCTCCTCAATGAGCGATTCTATCTTACGAAACAGCATAAGCACACCCCCCGTCATACTTTTCAAATGAATTATAGCATAAATATTCTGACTTTTCAATATAATTTGTTCGATAAAATTCCGACTTTTCAGTTTTTGATAAATTTACAATGCTTTTCCGACGACTAACAGAAATTTAATCCGATGATTAGCGAAAAAACAACCGTAGAGTTGAAGCAACATTATTCTGATAAAAAATATGTATAGTATTTTTATCAAAAACAAAAGCCTTAAAACGCCGAATTACAAAAAATACAGCGAATATTCGGCTTACCGTTACACTTTTTACGACGAATAGTGATTTTTGCGTTATTCTTCCTTAACATCTCGTATCTTTTTCCAATGCGGAAAGGCTTTTAAAATTCTGATATGCCAATCGGATTTGCGGGTAATGGTACGAAAATACTGAGAGCAGAAAAATTCCACAAGATAAACCTTCGGAATCATATTCATATTGTATTTCTTAAAGGATTTTAAATATTCTTTGCTGCACCCATCCGGCAGGGGAGGAGCAGCTTTCAGAGAAAGCCTTGCGGTCTTTCAAGTAAGCGATAACATCTTCTTTTTTTATTTTATAACACCGTGTTCTTTTGCCTGTGTATTTGCAGGGTACCTTTCCGCTTTGTAAAAGATACCTCGCTGTCGATTTGCTCATGTGGCAAATCTTATAAAACTATTCTCTGTCAATTACATCGAAAATGTCATCCCAATTTATTGATTCGAGCTCATTCCCTGATACAAGACGCTTTTTGTGCTGTAGCAGCAAAAAAGCAAGTATTACGGCTCGGCGGTGCAGACAAGACTCACAGGTACATATATTGCTTGTGAGCCTTGTTATTTATTGGCTCGCTTAATAAGCATTTTGTTAAAGAGGCGTCGTTTATTATCTCTTAAGATGAAAAAAGCCGAGGGATTTTCGGCAGTGAGAATCCCTTGGCTGTGCAAATACATTTATATGACTCCATGATTCTTGTTTGTTTTCATATTTTTCTATCATCGTTCTTGAATTTATTATGCCTGTTCATCTTTAAACATATAATACTTCCTAAGAGAACACCGAATAGTATATTAAAATATATCTCCTTTCCTAAAATCCAAGCGGGTATAATTTCTTTTGACCAAAAGTATATAGGTTTTAAAAAGGTGATCAAGGCTAATAAAATTAGCAGGAAAATTATGATATTCCTCTTAAACAATATCTTATTTCTTTCGACATAGCCTGTGGACAACTATGACATGAAATGCAGCTTGCCCGCTTAGTTTTTAAATATACCTATATTGAATATATATTTGATGTGTGCCTCCATTATGTAAAAGTGTATTCTTTTTCGAGCTTTTTTTCTCCTAAAAAAGGAAAAAATATTTTATTGTTTAAAAAAGTGATTGTTTTGTTGACAATATGTTGTCAATATGATATTTTAATGATAGATAAAATATTTTATGCTTTAGAAGGTTAAATCTATTTAATAAGCAAGTAGCTTATTGCCTTTACAATTTATTTATTAGCATAAATATTAAACGACTGTATAATTGATTAAATGAATTAGTTAAACGCATAAGCTAAAAAAGCCTATGCGTTTTTTGCATATAAGTTTAAATGTTATTGTGATAGTTGCTCTGAAAAACTAACCTTATAAAGGAGGTATTAGAATGGTGTGTTAGTTTCCTTTGCAGCTACCATAAAAGTTGTTGTATGCTTAGAGGAATACTGTGTACGGGAGGAGAGTGAATGATGAAAGAAAAGAAAAGCTCAACTAAATTTTTTATAGCAGGTTTGATTATAATTTTGTTAGCTCCATTTTTACCTGACTTTTTAATGGATATAATCAACTCAGATTATTCTATATTCAGCTACAAGTATGTCGACATAAGACTTCCGGAAATCATACCATCAGTTCGTATGTTTGGAATAGGATTGGCTGTATGGAGCTTCATTTTAAAATTAAAGGAGGATCAGTCATGAAGAACAGAACTAAAAAATGTTTATCTCTTGCGATAATATTTTGCTTTATCTTTACATGTTTCACTATACCTACTTATGCAAGTACAGAAAAAGCAACTACTGAAATGCGAGGCGTAATTTCTTTAGCTGATTTAGCGCAAAATCCTGAAAAGGCAGAAGAAGAATTGATGACCTTCGATGAAATGGTAAACGATATTGCAGATAAACATGATATGACCTATAATGAGGCATTAGCAACTCTTCCAGAAAATATTAAAGTAGATCAGTAAAGAAGAGATGTGAAATACATTACAAGAACAGTAACTCTTGATGTAACAAGTTCATATAAACCTTATATTGAATTTTATTGCCAAGTTTATGCTGGTGGAAATTTCTTCAATATAAATTCAATATATAATGTGGAACTTGTTAGAAAAGCATACGGTTCGTCAATATCAAAACAGTTTAGAGGTGACTTAAAAGTATGGCTTCGCAGCACACAGAAAATAGAGTATGTTATAAACGGAGACTTTTATAATAACGGAACAACAACCTCAAGTGGAGGTATAGGTGTGAATGCAGGTATTAATCAATTAGTTTCAATCTCATTTACTGCAACTTCAACTACATCAAGTAACCACTACAAATACTTTTATGAGCATGACTATTATTTTGCATAAATCGTTGATTAAATCCCCATCGGTAAATCCGATGGGGATTTCTTTTAAACTAACTTAATGCTTCTCCATAATTATCTTAATAAACACTTTTATAGATTTATTCACCTGTACGCCTCCTGTCTTGCTATGTTCTATTTCTACCCTCTTCGTATATCATAGTCCCATAGCGCCAGGCTATCCTCGGCAGCTGCCGGCCCCACAAAATCCTCTCATCCATATATCATATTAAGAAGTTTTACCAATATGCCGGTGGGCAGTATTCTGAATAAAAAACCCAGAAATTCATTGGAAAGCCCTACTATTTTATGAGGAGGCAGGTGTTTTCTCTTCAATATCTTTGCCACCGTCTCGGCTACCTGCTGCGGCGTCATCCCGCTCTGTTCGGATCTTTCCATCTTGGACACCGAGGCCTCTATCCTTCCTCCGTAGATATCGTCTCCTTCGGCAGTCTTTCTCCGGTTTTTAGTGAAGTCGGTCTTTACGTCATTGAGCATCACCGCCGAAGTCTCTATCCCAAAAGGCTTAAGTTCTATTCCCAAAGAATCGCTGAAAGCGTTGAGAGCCGCTTTGGTGGCCGAATAAAATCCCTGAAACGGCAGCGGAAATATGGCTGCAAGGGATGAAATAAATACGATCTTTCCTCTGCCTGCTCTTCTCATGGCCGGTACCGCTGCCTGGGCGCATCTCACAGCTCCGTTGAAATTGACGTCAGTCTGCATTTGATAATCATGTTCAGGAGCGAACTCCGCCGCTCCGGAGATGCCTATACCTGCGTTGCATACCAGTACGTCTATTCCGCCTCTCTCTTTAAGAATCTCTTCAAAGACTCGCAAAACGCCGTCGCTGTCTGTCACATCGCAGGGTTTCCAGCATACGTCGGTAAGAGAACCCTCTGATCTTGCCAGGCCGTAGACTTTATATCCGTCTCTGAGCATAACTTTACATATTTCATATCCGATGCCTTTTGAAGCGCCGGTTACCACGGCCGTCTTCTCATATCTCTTTTCTGTCTCATTCATCAGCATATCCTCCGAAACTCCCCTCATCATCCAAATTCATGGAATATTCCTTATCTTCTGCACTGTCTACATATCTAAAGTCTTTATCCTTTGCCAGTATATCCTGTACGGACATTTCTCTCACCGATCCATCGGCCATCACTAAGCAAAGCGCAGGATATAAGAAATGTTCATCTGTCCTGTAGCAGTCGTCTTCAAAATCAGTAAAGGCAAAGACAGCCTCGAACACACCTCCCGGAGGTATGCTTGCCGGCAGATGTATCCTGGCAGGAAGCTCAGCCGACCTCCCGTTGCAATATCTCCACGGTGTACGTTCGAAAGCGTCATACGGATACATCCGGTCTTTCATTTCTTTTTTTACCAAGTCTTCTCATATACACATCTTGTATCAGAATATACTTGCCGCCGGTATTCATAACTCTCAGATTTAAGAAGCAATGCACGTCTCTGCATACCTGCTGCGAATCTTCTTCGGGCTGAGCGCTTTCTACATATATAAAATTATTAAGCTGGTCAAACGTATCAAACCTCGCTTTACTTCTGCCGCCTATGAACTGAGCCGTTTCGATCAGCAAAGAAGCCACCCCTGTCACACATCCGATTACGGCTATCATCATCGTATAATCCATTTGCATATACCTCCTGATTTCATCCTTGCGGACGCTTCTTTCCCTATCTGCCCGGTACTGCTACCTCCACCGCATCAGGTACTATCTCCATGTGAACCCTTCCCGCGTCGGTTATCTCTCCGTCTGTGCAAAGTCTCATGGTACCGTCCAGAGGTGTTATCACCACGTCGCGGCACTGCCTGTAGTAAAAGATCTTATCTATATCAGAGAGCTGAAAATGCGTGCCTTTTGAGTATGCAGGAAACTTCCTGATAAACTCCCGTCTGGTGACGTTGTATATAATATTGGCGTCTATCAGCCCGTCATTCAAAGACGCTTTGGGAGAACTCTTCACACCTCCCCCGCAGAAACTGCCGTTGGCTATGGCTGTCAGAAGCAAAGGCCCCTCATGCACTGTTTCTCCGTCTATTTCGATCTTTAAGTTGGCTCCCTTTTTCTTTATAAGAATCCCGGCTACTGCCGTAAGATATGCTATAGACCCTTTGAGCAGAGGGTAGGTCTTCAGCCGGGCGGTCAGATCGACTACATTGCAGTCAAAGCCAATATTGAACATATTGGCACAGTAACGCGTCTGCTCCCGGCCGCCGATTATTCCGGAGTATTTTATGACATCGCATTTGACTGTATCTGCATTGATCTGAGCGCAGACGTCCAAAAAACTATCGGTATCGGAAAAATTTCTGACAAAATCATTTCCCGTACCTATAGGCATCACGCCGACAGACGTCGAATCGAAACCCATGACGCCGTTGAGCACCTCGTTCAGAGTCCCGTCTCCTCCGCAGGCTATGAGCCTGACTTTCTCTCCTTTAGTTTCAGCCTCCAGAGAGGCCAGCCTTGCAAATTTCTCTGCGTCTCCTACTGACTTTGTAAGATAAGCGCCCGCTTCCGTATTGAGCTCCTGTGAAGCTCGGGCTACCGCTTCCTTTATCTTATCGAGTCCTCTGCCCTTTCCGGCCTTTGGATTGAGTAAAAATACAGTCTTCATAAAATCCTCTTATAATTTTAAAGCAATACATGCATATTCATTTTACATTTATTTTATTTTAAGCGCAACAACCTTTTAAATCCGTCGTCTGCATATTTACTTTTGCCTTTTAATTTCCTAATTTCTGGGTTATAATATAGTGTAATAATCGTATCGGTCTTTGGGGCTTATTCCCTGTGCCGCTATGGCATGCCGGATTTTCGGTCCCCGGTCGATTTAATCATACATCAGATAAAAGAGGAGGTAATTATGGATACAAGAGTAAAAGAACTTTCAAGAGTGCTGACGTCATATTCCTGCGATCTTAAGAAGGGCGAAAAAGTACTCATCGACTATGAGGGGGAATGTGCAAGACCTCTGGTGAGGCAGCTGATCAAGGACGCCTATAAGCTTGGGGCCAGGCCTTATGTGAATCACAGAGACAGTTCTGTCCTGAGGGAGATACTTCTTTGTGCAGACGAGGAACAGATAGAATTTTTAAACGATTATCAACTTTATCAGATGAAAGGAATGGACGCATATATAGCAGTCAGGGCCGGCGAAAATACTTCGGAACTGGCTGACGTCCCGTCTGATAAGCTCAATATGTACTATAAGCTTACAAGCCCGACTCTCGATTACAGAGTAAACAAGACTAAATGGGTCGTTCTAAGATACCCTAACCCGTCAATGGCTCAGCTGGCCAACAAATCGCAGGAAGCCTTTGAAGCTTTTTACTTCGATGTCTGCACTCTCGATTACAAGAAGATGAGCAAGGCTATGGATCCGCTGGTGGATCTGATGAACCGCACAGACAGAGTCCACATCAAGGGACCCGGAACAGACCTGAGATTCTCTATCAAAGATATTCCCGCTATCAAATGCGACGGCCTCAGAAATATTCCCGACGGCGAAGTCTATACTGCTCCTGTCAGAGAATCCATGAACGGAACTATAAGCTACAACACCTTCTCTGAGGAGCAGGGTTTCACCTACGAGAATATAAAGTTTGAAATAGAAAACGGTAAGATAGTCAAAGCTACTGCCAACGATACCGACAGGATAAACGCTTTGCTGGATACAGACGAAGGGGCTCGCTATTTCGGAGAATTCGCTATCGGAGTAAATCCTTACGTCCTCGCGCCTATGAAGGACACTCTCTTCGACGAGAAGATCTGCGGAAGCTTCCATCTCACTCCGGGAAAATGCTACGAAGACGCTTATAACGGAAACCATTCTGCAGTACACTGGGATCTGGTCATGATCCAGAGGCCCGAATACGGCGGCGGAGAGATCTATTTTGACGACGTCCTCATAAGAAAAGACGGACTTTTTGTAATAGAAGAGCTGGCAGGGCTCAATCCCGAAAACCTCAAATAAAAAAGAGCCGGACAAGATCATCCAAGAGCAACTAAAAAAGGAGCCTGAACATGGAAAAGAAAACAATCGCAGTGCTGTACGGAGGCTGTTCCAGCGAGTACGGGATTTCCCTCAATTCCGGGTATGCGGTCCTCACCAATATAGACAAAGATAAATACGATATCGTTCCCATAGGTATAACTAAGGACGGCAGATGGTTTCGCTATGACGGCGACGCTGAAAATATAAAAAACGACAAATGGCATGAAGATAAGGAACACTGTATCCCTGCGTATATAGTTCCCGATACTGCTATTCACGGCATGATAGAGCTGAGAAAAGAAGGCACGGCTTTTACCCGACTCGACGGAGCATTCCCTGTCCTTCACGGTAAAAACGGAGAAGACGGTACCGTTCAGGGACTGATAGAGATGGCCGGTATTCCCGTGATGGGCTGCGGCACTCTGGCCTCTGCTCTGTGCATGGACAAGTATCGCGCCCACGTAGTAGCTGAAGAAGCAGGCATAGCGGTGCCTAAAGCCTGCAGTATAATCGGCCGTGTCACAGACCGGCAGCTCTTTGAAGCCGTTTCGGAACTCACCTATCCGCTGTTCGTAAAGCCCGTCAACGCAGGTTCTTCTTACGGCATAAGCGTGGCGGAAACTCCGGGCGAGCTGGTCAGCGCGTTAGAGCTGGCGCTTCAATACGATAATGAAGTCATCATAGAAGAAAAGATAGACGGCTTTGAAGTGGGTTGTTCTGTCATAGGAGACGGCAAAGGCAATGAGATAGTCGGCAGAGTTGATGAAATTGAGCTGTTCAACGGATGTTTCTTTGATTACACTATGAAATATACAGGCGTAGACTCCAAGATACACAGTCCGGGAAGACTAGACCCTGAAACAGAGGAGAAAGTAAACCAAGCCGGAATAAAACTTTTCAGAGCATTGGGATGCAAAGGGTTTGCCCGTATAGACATGTTCCTCACTCCCGATAAAGAAATCGTATTTAGCGAAGCCAACACCATACCGGGATTCACTTCGGTCAGCCGTTTTCCTAAGATGATGGCCGGAATAGGCATGGAATACAAAGATGTGATCGATAAGATAATAGAATATTCTTTCAGATAGAAAAGATTACTCTTAGAATTTGACGGCATATCAAAACCCCCGCCCTGTGAGGACGGGGGTTTTAGTATGAGGTTTATTACCTTTTCAGTCAATTTACTCTTCGGCCGGTTTTTTTCTCTTGATCCTTACGTCAGGTTCCTGTGGCAGCTTAAACATAGGTATAAATCTGTCCAGTCCTGTAAACGTCAGGATAAGCAGCGATATTACCGCTATATATGCCATGAAGTTATATCTCAGGAAATCCAGAGGTACCAGCTCTACAAGAGGATATACTCCTACGGAGATTCCTACATAGTATGCAAGATACACGTGCCAAGGTATCAGCTGAGAGCCGAAGACTCCCATGGCATCGCCGAAAGTTGCGTTTCTCAGATGCAGCTTGTACATATCCTCTTCGCTTCCCTCGACATTCTCGTCCAGTATATCTTTGATGACAGGTCCCATGGTGACGATCTGAGCCATTTCGTCGGCAAGCGTCATATTGCCTACCAGAGAAAGTATCGCATTCCATGTCATCAGATGTCTCACCTTTCTGGAACACTTTACTACGAACTTAGCTAAAGGCTCAAAGGCGTTCATCTCCTGCATGACGCCTCCGAAAGCCGCTACCCACATCATCATTACGACTACCCAGCTTCCCGCTTCAGCAAAGCCGTCCATGCACTGGCTGAGGAAATCGTTGACGCTTCCTGTAGTTCCGGCAAATATTCCCAAGACATATGACGAAACGAGGCCCGCGCCTATACACACAAAAGTGTTGAGACCCAATATGGCCAGAAGTATTACGAGAACGAGAGGAATCACCATGTAGATAGGCACGCCTGCGGCTATCTGTTCCAGTAGAGGAATAGCCGCAGGTCTCTCCTGAGCCAGTACTTCCCAGACGTTGTCCGGTATCTGAGACACCACTGCCGCTCCGTCTACAGATTCTGTCGGAAGACCCATAGTGATACCGGCGATGTAGAAAGCCGCTGCTGCCAGAATAAGGCATCCCACGGACCAGACTCCCTGATGTCTTATTCTGTCTACTACCTGCACCCCCTGGATTCCGGAGGAAACTATGGTAGTATCTGAAATCAGCCCGATATTATCTCCAAAGCATGCGCCTCCTGCTATGGCGCATACCGTGAGATACGGATTTCCGTCTACGATATGACTGAGCCACATGAATATCGGAGCGCATGCGGCAAACGTCCCCCACGAGGTTCCCGTAGCTACGGAGAGAATTCCCGTACACAGGATGCCCACTACAGCGACAGATTTGCCTGTCACACCCAAGGAAAGGGCAATATTTACTACAGAAGCTCCCACGCCTGAACTCATGAACATGCTTGCCATGGCATATGCGAACATGAGAATGAAAAGTGCTATGAGGATATTGTTTACGCTTTTCATTGCGGCGTTAAGGGAGTCCTGAAATTTTATCTTTTCAGTGATTCCCGCTACTATGAAAGCATAGATCGCCGCGATAGGCGCTGCGATAAGCGCATCATATTTGGCGATCATGAGGCCTGCCAGCAGAAATACAGGCGAAAACTTTAAAAGTCCTTTTAAAAAATTCATTATGTCCTCCTAATATATTAGTGTTAAGGCTTCGCATATTATTTAAAGCAATTATTATGCCAGATTTGACGAAGCTGTAAAACTTTAAAAACCACCTTATTTTAGGAGGACTACATTAAACGGTTCGATTCATTTTTGAGTAATATTCGACATTTTCGACTCGGAATCGACTCACTCCAACCTCCACTGGATAGGGTTCTGACCCGTCAACTCTAAAAACCTGTTGGCCTTACTGAAATATCCTCCCCCGAAAAACCCTTTCCATGCAGAAAGCGGGCTCGGATGAGCTCCGGTTATTATCATATGCTCCTTATTTGTGATGATCTCCTGCTTTGACTTGGCATTGGCTCCCCATAATATGAACACTATAGGCTTTTCTCTTTCATTTAAAAGTTCTACGATCCTGTCGGTGAATATCTCCCATCCCCTGCCTCTATGAGAATTGGCCTGACCCTTTCTCACTGTAAGCACAGTATTCAAAAGTAGCACTCCCTGTTTTGCCCAGTCTGCCAGGTACCCATGTCCCGGCGGAGTTATTCCTAGGTCAGATTCTATTTCTTTATATATATTTACCAGAGACGGCGGAATCGTGATTCCTTTATTTACTGAAAAGGAAAGGCCATGAGCCTGTCCCGGCTCGTGATAAGGATCCTGTCCCAGTATTACCACCTTAGTATCGCTGTAAGATGAGTATCTTAGCGCATTGAACAGATCTTCTGCCGGCGGATATATGGTATTCTCCTGATATTCCTTAGACAGAAACTCTCTCAGTTTTATATAATACTCTTTCTGGAATTCTTCTTGTATCATTTCGTCCCAGTCGTTACCAATCTTAACCATAAATATCTCCTTTTTTATCAATAAAATTATTTTATCCAAGATCCCGCAAGTTTCATTTTGTCGCCGGGCATAATGAAATGCCGGCAACGCCGCCTCAATTATAGTGATCGGTGGGTTCATTATATCACAATAAGATGAAATTTGTTGCTTTATAGAATAAAATCACTATAACTTTTGTAACTTTTAGTGTATAATATAGTCATGAGTTTGGTCTATATCAGCTCAAAAGCTAACACTATACTTAAAAAATACCTGCACGACGCAGGTCATAAGGTGAAAGAAGTCAAAGAAACGGTCAAAATGGATCCTACCATAGCCACACATCCGGATATATACATGTGTGCGCTCAGAGATTCGGTCTATCACGGCGAATTATTTATTCTCAATCCGCATTATCCCGCCCACGCCATTTTCAACGGATGCTCCACCGGTAAATACTTCATCCACAATCTGAAGTATACCGCTCCCGAATTGCTCAAAGCAGTACGCAAAGAAGGACAAATCGAGCTCAATGTAAAGCAGGGTTACGCAAAATGCAGCTGCGTAGTAGTTGACGAAGACTCCATAATAACTGCCGACAGAGGCATATGGAAAGTCGCCGCCAACGCAGGGATGAACGTACTTCTCATAGAGAGGAGCCAGGTTATCCTCGAGGGGCAGCCTTACGGGTTCTTAGGAGGAGCCTCGGGTAAAGTCGGAAATACCATAATATTCAACGGGGATATAACTCGCCACAGCGATTATGAGGCTATACGTGAATTTATCGAGAGCAGAGGTCTCGATATAGTATACTTTAAAGATTATCGCCTGACTGACATCGGTTCGATCATAGAGGAAAAGTAACGTGAAGAAACACGCTATAATTCCCATATTCATACCCCATAAGGGCTGCAACAACGACTGCGTTTTCTGCAATCAGCGGAAAATAACGGCGCATATAGCGCCTCTGACTCCGGCAGATGTTCACAAGACTGTGTCAAAATATATGTCTACACTGTCGAAGATGGATATCGAAGAGATAGAGCTATCGTTTTTCGGCGGTTCCTTTACCGGGATCCCTATGGATGAACAGAAGGCCTTCTTATCGGTGGCGAAGAGGTATAAAGATGAAGGAGTTATACAAAAAATCCACCTTTCAACCAGGCCCGACTATATTGACTGTGAGATCTTAGACAATTTGAAAGTATTTGGAGTCGATACCATAGAACTGGGCGTACAGTCGTTTGCCGAGTCTGTTCTTACGGCTTCAAAGAGAGGTCACAGCGCTGAATGTGTCTACAGCAGCAGCCGTCTCATAAAAGAGTACGGTTTTATCCTCGGGATACAGCTTATGATCGGGCTCCCGGGGGATACCTGCGAGTTGGACCTATATTCGGCGAGGGAAACTGTGACCATCTCCCCTTCTATCGCCAGACTATATCCTACTGTTGTAATACCGGATACTGAACTTCACAAAATGTTTTTGCAGGGCCGGTATTGCCCCATGCAGCAAGAAGATGCTATAATACGTACTGCGGCTATGTACAGAATCCTCGACTCTGCAGGAATAAACATCATACGGGTAGGTTTAAAGTCCAGCGATATCATAAATGGGAAAAATATGCAGGCAGGTACCTTTCACCCCGCTTTCCGTCAACTGGTTGAGGGAAAGATCGCGCAAGAGGATTTGGACATTCAGCTCAGAGGATGCAAACCGAATACCTCTGTTTGCTGTGTCTCTCACCCTGACTCCTTCAATAACATGATAGGACATAAAGCCGTAAATAAGAAGTATTTCAGCAGTGCTTACCCTGATCTTCGTATAAGCTACAAGGCCGACGGAAACATGAGGAAAGGCACTTATTCAATAAAATTTTAAAAGGAGATTCAAAATGAAAGCAGTTGTAACGGTAATAGGCAAGGACATGGTAGGCATACTGGCCAAAGTTTCCACTGCCTGTGCAGAAAAAAACACCAATGTTTTAGAAGTCACTCAGTCTATTCTGGAAGGTTATTTTTGCATGGTGATGGTCATAGATATAAGTAAAATGTCCTGCCAGCTTTACGATCTCGAGGCGGCTCTCAAAGAATCCGTACCTAATATGGTCATACATGTGATGCACGAGGATATCTTTAATTCTATGCACAGGATTTAACAAAAGTCTGAATGAGCTGAAGCCTCCGGAGCTTATTGCAATCCTTCGCGTCGTCCATGACAAGCGAATTTGCCGGCGGCTTGCGCTCCGATTTTAAATTACGAACGGAGAATATGATGGTCAATTTTAACGATATCATGGAAACTATAACCATGATCCAAGAAGAAAATCTCGATATTCGAACCATAACCATGGGAATATCTCTCTTAGACTGCGCAGACAGCGATATAGACGTCTCCTGCCAGAAGATATACGATAAGATAACGGCCAAGGCCGCCAGGTTGGTGGAGGTTGGAGAATCCATAGAAAAAAAATACGGTATTCCCATCGTCAATAAGCGCATCAGCGTGACTCCCATAGCCATGCTGGTTGCTGCCAGCGGCGGTGATCCCGTAAAATATGCTAAGACCCTCGATAAGGCTGCGAAAAAAGTCGGCGTAAACTTCATCGGAGGATTCAGCGCCTTAGTTCAAAAAGGATTCAGCGCAGGAGACAGAGAACTCATAGAGGCCATACCTCGGGCGCTGGCCGAAACGGAGTTCGTCTGCTCTTCAGTGAATATCGGTTCAACTAAGGCAGGTATAAACATGGACGCCGTAAAACTTATGGGGGAAGCCGTCAAGAAAACGGCTGAACTGACAAAAGACAATCAGTGTATAGGCGCCGCTAAACTGGTGGTATTCTGCAATGCTCCGGAAGATAATCCTTTTATGGCCGGCGCTTTCCATGGACCGGGAGAGCCGGACGTGGTTCTCAACGTTGGAGTCTCCGGACCGGGCGTAGTGCGCTCAGCTCTGGCAAAGCTGCCAGAGGACGCTCCTCTCAACGAAGTTGCCGAGCTCATCAAAAAAACTGCCTTTAAGATTACCAGAATGGGACAGCTTGTAGGTACTGAAGCCTCCAAAATGCTCGACGTTCCTTTCGGAATAATAGATCTCTCTCTCGCCCCTACTCCGGCGGTAGGAGATTCTGTAGCATATATATTGGAAGAAATCGGTCTCCAGCAGTGCGGCACCCATGGAACCACTGCGGCTCTGGCAATGCTCAACGACGCCGTAAAAAAAGGCGGCGTGATGGCCTCGTCCAGCGTAGGCGGCCTGTCAGGCGCTTTTATACCGGTTACAGAAGACGCAGGTATGATCGACGCCGCCAGAAAGGGAGTTCTCTCTATCGAGAAACTGGAAGCCATGACCGCAGTGTGTTCTGTGGGTCTGGATATGATAATAGTTCCCGGTGAGACTCAGAGTTCTACTATATCCGCGATAATCGCCGACGAAGCTGCCATAGGCATGGTTAATTCAAAGACAACTGCCGTCAGAGTTATTCCTGCCATAGGCCTTTCAGAAGGAGAGGAACTGGACTTCGGAGGTCTTTTGGGACAAGGTCCGGTGATGAAACTTCGTCCTGAATCTTCTGCCAAGATGATAGCAAGAGGCGGAAGGATCCCCGCTCCTATGCAGAGTTTGAAGAATTAGTAGATCAAACTGTGAAGTTTTCATGGTTTATTTTCAAACCCCATTGACAATGCCTTTCGGGAAGATTAAATTTAATATAAAGACTTAATGGAGGCTTGAAAATGGGTAATTTCAGATATAGGATGCTTCAGTTCATGATAGGAAGAAATGGGTTTGACGCTTTTTGCAGAGGGCTTCTTTTTCTTGCGATGATTCTGATCATAGCAGATATATTTATTCCCGGCAGAATAGTCAGATATATCGGCCTTGCTATCATGTTCTATTCATATTTCAGGGCCTTTTCCAGGAATATCGCAAGACGAAGCGCAGAAAACTCCTGGTATATTTCCTGCGTGGAACTTCCGCTTCAATCTTATATGCGCCGGGACCGCAAGAATTATAAGTATTTTAAATGTCCCTCCTGTGGACAGGTGCTCCGGGCTCCTAAGGGAAGAGGACGCATAAGAGTCACTTGCAGCAGATGTCACGACGTGTTTGAAAGAAAAGTATAAAAAGGGGCTGTCGCTCCAAGCTGATTTATTCAATCAGTTGTGCGACAGCCCCTTTATATTAAAGGTTATTTGTATCTGCATATTGTCGTTATATATTTCATTAATCGTTCGTACTTCTTTTTCGTTTTCTTCCAAATAAAACGGCTAATACACCCATTGAGCCAGCAAGCATAGAAATAAATAAACTTATATTTGAATGGTCTCCTGTTTGTGGAATTTTATCATTAACTGATGTATATGGTACAATAATTGGTTTATTTATATCGTCCGGTTTGTCTGGAACTACTGATGTATCTTTATCTTTTACTGTAACTTTGATGGTTTTAATTGCAAATGCACCTTTACTATCTGTTACTTTATATGTTACATGATAAATACCAGCTTTCGAAGTATCTACATCATTCGCAATAATATTATCCTTTGTCAGCGTAATATCGCCATCTTCTTTGTCCGTTGCACTAACGCCTGACAATGGATCGAAATCATCGCCTACATTCAGTGTGACATCATTTGCTAAAATCATAGGCACATTATTGATAACACTCATATTAGAGGAAAACTTCCATTCACCGACTACCAACATATTGTTATTAACTACTATTTCTTTTCCGTCTTTCCAGCCTGTGAATACCCACTTTCCATCTTCCACCTTGATTTCAGAATCAGCAAAAATAGGTAAAGTTACTTTATCGCCTTTTTTAATGCCACTTATTGGGTCTGGAAGTAAATCCAATATATCACTTGGCAAATCTTTGTCTTCAGTTGTGCTTTTAAATTCAAAAAGAATTTGATATTTTTCAGTTGGATCAACCTTATCCCCATTGATATAGTTAATATCATAGTTTGTCAAAAGCGAATCTACAGGAAAAATATTTTTACCTGTCACAGATGTTTTTGAAAATTTAAGGTTGGTAAATTCATCTGCATTTTCAGGCGGAGCGTAAAGCCCATATGAAGCAGAATTGTTTTCGAAGCTCACATCACCTGCAAGTTTAACAGTCTGATATTTGGTTGCATCCGCCGGATCGCCATAATCAGAGTTCCCAGTATAAATTGCGCCCCCCTGTATCGCAAAATTATCGGAAAATGCACTTTTACTTATATTTATTCCAGCTTTTCTGTGTAAGTATACTCCTCCGCCATATTTAGCTTGGTTTCTCATGAATGTGACATTTTCAATCTTAGTTTCCGCTGAACTTTCTTGAATAAAAATACCACCACCATGTGCTCCTTTATTTCCTTTAATCGTTCCACCTGTTACAGAAAGTCTGCCGGAATCGGATACAGCGATACCACCTCCACTGGCAGTTGTCTTGTTATTAGAAATTATACCACCAGTCATATTCATTGTTCCATGTAACATAATCGCACCACCATTACTGTGATGAGTACTTACTCCAACTGTGACTCTAGTGCCTATCGCTTCACAGCCTTCAATAATACCACCTTCTATGTTAAGCTGTGTGCCTTCATCTACATAGACTGCTCCACCATCATAACCTTCTGAGCTTTTACAGTTTTCAATTACAGCACCTTCCTTAATAGTCGTTACTACGCCTTTGCCGTTACCTAAGGTAACGATTGCTCCACCTGCCCAAGGAGTATACGGATCACTACCCCGTCCAAGGCAGTTTCTTATAACTGCTCCTTCATCTAAGATAATGGTGGTTGCCCTTGTATGTGTTCCAACACCTCCATCCGAATAAATACCTCCCATGGCATTGTTTCCATCAAGGATGATATTCTTCAGAATCAGAGACGCATCACCTCCAAGACTGAAATGCTTTGATGACCACGCCCTGCCCGGGTCTGCACGCGTAATCACAAATTGATGTCCCGGAGATGAAGTAACAGTGACTGTCGCATTCATAGGAATTACTGGAGCCTTATCATCTTCTGTATAATCATGAGTTACCATAATAGTATATGCATTCCATTTATCTTTATTATCACCATTAATAGCTCCCAGTGTCTCCTGAAGCGTATCATAACGGCCAATTTCAGAGCCATCTGTGTCCTTGGTAACGATAAATGTTTTCTCTGGTGTTTCTGCCGGTGGGTTTTTCGATGTTATATTTCCTATTTTAAAGGATTTTGAATACATCGCAAATGATACGGTTGTATCATCTGTTTTGGTATAGTAAGAATCTGTAACATTATCATCCGTCAAAACAGATACATTCATATCATTCACTTTGACAGTAGGCACATTATCAATGAATATTTTTCCATCTGATGCCTTAAGGTTCTGGATATCAAACCTTAAGCGATACTCTTTTCCAGCTTCAAAATACACTGTTTTCGATGTGGATTTTGCGTAATCCCAAGTTCCGTCAGCTTGTTTTACCATCCAATTTACAAATATTTCACTACCGTCTGTACGGCTGTTCCCATCATTTGGCTGAACATAAAAACTATCCGGTACTTCATCTTCATAAATCGGTTCTTTTACCTCGTTTATATCAAACGATAAACTTAAAATTTCTCGTTGAACTTCTTCAGCCTGTACAGACATCGTACCCGAGAACAATGTTCCAATAGCTAAAATCAATGCTAAAAAAATTGAGAATTTCTTTTTTAACTTTCTTTGCATCACAAGCTCCTTTTCTCATTTATTGTATTTTATTACCTTTAATATAGTTTTACTTATTTATCAGCTTTTTCTTTCTTGCAAAAAAGAAGCAAATAATAATCGATAACAATGACAAAAGTAAATACCGTTTTATATTTAACCTATCTTCGGTTTTTGGTATGCTTGCATTTATTTTTTCTGTTTCTTTATGTATCGGCAAATCTTGTTTCAACATGATTTTCTCCGGATCATCTATACTTGTATTTTGATTATCAATAGGAGGTAAAGGTTTGTCCTCTTCTTTAACTGTAACCCAAATTGTTTTTGTTGTATCAGCGCCATTTGAGTCAGTTACTTTATATGTAACACTATAGACTCCTGCTTTATTAGTATCAACATCATTTTTTATTACATTATCAATTGTCAAATTGATTGTTCCATCTTCTTTATCTGTTGCGGTTACCCCTTCTAACGGATTAAAAACATCTCCAGTATTTATTGTTTTATCGCTTGCGTGAATAACAGGCGCTTCGTTTAATAGAATCGTATTAGGTCTAAACATCCATGAACCTACAAATTCAGTTGTTATAGATTCTATTGTTTTGTTATCTGCATCATAACCTTTAAATTCCCATACCCCGCCTGTAACAGGTACTCTGAGTTGAACAGGCTGTATAGCGGCAACATGATCTCCCAATTGATACTCTTGGGTGTCAATCGGCAGCAAATCAACGACCTCATCAGGTAATCCTTCCCCTTCAGAATCACTCACAAAACGATATGTAACCACATACTTGTTTTCATATGCTGCTTTTAAAAAAGTAGTATCCTTTCCTAATGGAGCAGTTACATCTATTTCTTGAGCACTATCAGCCTTCCAACGAGGATCATCTAAATACCAGCCTGTAATTTGATGATTCGAATCATCTGTTAAAAGGAATGCATTCATATTTTGAGCAGATGCTAAAGTAAGAGACTCCCCATAATGAGCTATATCATCACCTCTCATGACGGCTTTATTGTTTGCAATAATAGCTCCATCTTCTACAACAGCACTATTACCGTTATTACATAAACCTCCTCCTTGCGAAGCAGAATTTTCTGTAATCCTAAAGCTATTTTTTATTACAATATCAGCTCCATTATGCGTAAAAATACCTCCACCAAAATTTGAGCTTACATTTTTTGATATTTCGCCCCCGCTAAAAACAGCTTTTCCAGCATATATCATTACTCCGCCGCCGTAGCCTTGTGCACTGTCAACTGTTTTTTCCACTATATTTTCTCTTATAGATCCACCTTCCATATTAAATGAAGCATTTGATAAAAAAACGCCTCCGCCATAGCCAAAATAATTTGTCAGTGTTTTATTGCCTCTAATACTTCCACCGTACATATTAAAAATTACTTTCCCATATCTTCCATCTCCGGCAACTGCACCACCCATTGCAGCTATCGCATCATTTGTATTCCCATGAATATCGCCGCCGTACATATTAAACTGTCCATTCACAATATTAACAGCCGAACCTAAAGAAACTCCATTAGTTGAACTCCCTGTCAGTTCAACCCCATCATACATATTCAATGTACCTACTTCTCCGGAATTGGTATTTCCAACAAGTATTAAAGCAGTCGAGCGTTTAGGTGCAGCCACTGTAATTTTCAGCTGATTTTCGCTGCCTGTACTGTTGCTTTTCCCCAGTGACAAGACTGCATTTCCTATTTGCAATCGTCCGTTTGACATTTCACTGCCTAAATTAATTGTATGTCCGTTTCCAAGTATCTCTGTATCCTTTAGGAATTTACAATTATATCCGATACTTCCAAAATCAATATCCCCTGTCAAACTGATTGTATATGTCCCGTCAGAAGTTTTAGCGTTTATTTCTTCAACCGCAGCTTTAAACTCCTCAAAATCAGATACACTATAAATTTCTTCATCTGCTGATACAGGTATAGCAGAAAAACCCATCAATAGGATAATCGCTATTATACTAACAATTCTTCTTCGCTTCACGTCCATCACCATCCTTTACATCATTTTTCATCACTGTAAATTTTCTTGATTTCATAGCATTTCTACTCTTGCACAAATTAAAACATTTTCATAGATAAAAAATATAACACAGTTTTTTACGAGCAATGCCATATTTTAAAAAATATATACGAATTTATGCAAAAAGCTGATTAGTTATATGTTTATTTTTCTGTTTCAAAAGCAATTCTTTTTTTAAATATAATCGCACCACTCTTTTCTGCAACTTGCATGATTTATATATATAATTATGCAAATTATATTAGAATTTTGAATATTTGTAAATATTAAATTTTATAGTTTGCCTGATTTATCTGAAATTCTTCACTACCTTATGACTGTTACTCTTTTATCTATTTCTTCTTTTTCTTTTTTATCAGGTTCGCTTACAATACCTCCAAACGGCATCTGTGCAACTAATTTATAATTCTCAGGTATATTAAAAATTCCCTTTACTTTTGCATCTATTACAGGATTATAATGTTGGAGTGAAGCTCCAATATTGAGTTCTCTTAGTGCAGACCAAACAGAAAGCTGCAACATTCCATTTGCCTGATTTGCCCAAATAGGAAAATTATCGGCATAAGTGCTAAACTGTTTCTGCATTTCTTTAACAGTTTCCTCGTCATATAAAAACAGTACCGTTCCCGCTCCTGCTTTAAATGAATCAATCTTTTCTCTTGGTACTTTTCCCTCAAAAACATTGTAAATTTCATCCCATAGCTGATCATGCTTTTCGCCAAAGGCAAGTACCACTCTCGCACTTTTCATATTGAATGCATCTGGTACTAACTCTGTAACTTCTTTAATCTTTTCTTCAATTTCTTTTTCTAAAACCGGTATGTTCTTATCAATGTTATAATATGTTCTTCTATTTGCTAATGATTTTATAATGCTCATAACTACCTCCTATTTTGATAATACATCTAAATATTCTTCCTTTCGTTCAAACTCTCTTTTGGCAAAAGGACACAAAGGTATAATTTTTATATTGCCTTTTCTTGCCTCATCGACCAGTTCAGCAACTAACTTAGTCGCAATTCCCTGTCCTCCATAGTTGCCTTCAACAAAAGTATGATCTATAATCCATAGTTTGTTCGACTTAGAGTATGTGCTTTCACCAATGAATTTTTCATCATCATATGCAGCTGCTCTATTTTTTTGTTGTTCATAAACGATTTTTACCACTCCTTGCTACCTCCTTTTTTTAATTTATAACTTAAAGCCCCAGAAGGACATTTATCTATAACTTTTATGATATCTTCTTCTCTTCCATTTTCAGGAATAATCCATGGCTTTCTTCCTACCTCAAATACCTTAGGCGCCCCATGCACACATTTGCCTGCATGTTGACATATATCAGGTTTCCAAAAAATTTTTAGATTTTCTGTTTCATAACTCTTTTCCATTAATATTTACCCCCTTTTCATCATGCTTTTTTCCAGTCTGCTATCCGGCACTACCCAAATTAAAGCGATTACAATATATATTAAATACGATATGATCGGAAAATAAAAAGCAAAAATAATAGCGACAGCGTATGCAAAAATAGAGATTTTCCCCTTTAAATCATTTCCTATGTTTTGAGAAATTTCAGAATTATCTCCATTTATTTTAATAACTTCCGATTGAACAATATTGTATGAAACCGCACACATAAAGAGTATCATTCCATAAAACAAAGCGGGCAGACTTTCATAGGGATTTAGCCCCATCCACTCAGTTGCCATTGGAATTAGCGACATCCAAAATATCCAGTGGAGATTTTTCCATAATAATCTACCAGATACCGAATCGGTCATATTAATTAAATGATGGTGATTCGCCCAATATATTCCAACATAGATAAAGCTTAGAATGTATGCTAAAAATGTTGGAAAAACCTCTTTTACTGCGTCAAGTGTCAAGCTTTCTGGTGCATTAAGCTTTAATACCATAATAGTTATGACAATTGCCAATACGCCATCGCTAAAAGCTTCCATTCTACCTTTACTCATCACACTTTTCCTTATTTTAATACTCTGCTTTTTCTTTGATAAAAGTGTTGTTTCTAAGTTCTGAAAATGCTTTCTGCAATTCTTCTTGTGTATTCATTACAATCGGACCTGCCCATGCAACCGGTTCATTTAAAGCTCTCGAATTTATATATAAAACCTGAGCATCCTGATCTCCATTTTTAATTGTAAGACTATCCCCTTCTGTTAGTTTAACAGCAGTTTTTTCCTCTATGTGCTCATCATTGATATAAACATTACCCAAAAGAGTAAAAATCATTACTGAGTCTTTTCCCCCCATAGTAAGTGTAATTTCGCTATTAGCGTTTAGATGAATATCATAATAGTCCATAGGAAGATAATCTCCTTTATAGCCTTGATGCTCTCCATAAGTTCCTGCTAAAAGCCTTATTTTTCCGCCGTCTATTTCTATTTCATCTATCTCATCATTTTTAATGCTATTGTAGCTTGGTTTGCTCATTTTATCTTTTGATGGCAAGTTTAACCATAACTGAACACCTAAAAGCCTTTCCGCAGCCGGAACCATTTCTTCATGCATAATCCCTGAACCGGAATTCATCCATTGAACTTCCCCGTCTGAAATACCATCTTCATTACCTAAGCTATCCCTATGAACCATCTTGCCTCTTGAGACATAACTGATTGTTTCAATTCCCCTATGTGGGTGCATTGGAAATCCCGCCGTATAGTCATCAGGATTTATGCTGTCAAATGAGTCGAGCATTAAAACAGGATCAAACTCCTTTGTTGTCTGGCTACCCAAAACTCTTACTAAGTTCACTCCCGCTCCGTCTATTGTTCTAAAGCCCCTTACTTTTGTCTTCACTTTTCTTTTCATCTGATTTCCCTCCTAATTTTTTCAAAAGATATAACAAATTTTCTCTTTCTTCTTGTTCTAAAACTCCCATGCTTTCTGCTATCATTTCTTCATTTTCAGGTGCGACTTTGCTAATCACATCATATCCATCTTTTGTCAAATGCAGTATACATACACGCCTGTCTTTTTCATCAGTAAGTCTTTCAACATAGTTTCTTTTTACTAAATTATTGACTATAAGAGGTATGGTCCCTACACTACTTAATATCCTTTCCCTTACCTCTCCTACGCTCATGTCCCCCTTGCTGTAAAGAGCTTCTAAAACCATAAACTGACTAAAAGTTAAATTATATTCTGCTGCTATTTTTGATGTTTTTTTATCTATTGCATTTACATTTCTGTGAAGTCCAATCAAAATCTTCAGCTCTGTTTTTCCCAAAAGGTGTTCACCTCCTCATGTAATATATATCTAATTAGATATTATCTAATTAGATATATATTACAGCATTTTTCCCCTTTTGTAAATAGTAGCTTGTTATTTATTGATAATATCATTGTTATTTATTTCTTAAAACTCACAAAAAAAAGGATGCGCTGCAGCGGAGCATCCTTTTCATACTTTTAATTATTTCTTTTTCCTATTATTCCGGAACAATACAGAACGTAAGTCAGGAGTAAGATCGCCACTATCATCCAGCAAATCAGAGTTACATTACCCATAGGCGCGAACTTGTCGTAATATCCCTTCAGATATATGACCATTATTATAGCAGGTATACCGTAAGAGACGTATCCCTTGAGGCTCCTGCTGATTCCAAGACCTCTGCCGGTATTTGCCTCATCGGTAAAATTATCCCAGCCCCATCCGTTGCTGCGGGTACAGAAGAGTATATATCCCAGGCTTCCCAGCGGCAGCAGGTTGTTAGACACGATGAAGTCCTCCAGATCCATTATCGTACTCCCCTGCCCCAGAGGCTGAATGTCTGAAAGCAGATTGAATCCAAGGACGCACGGCATACTCAGAAGAACCATGAGGGGCGCTACTATGGCAACGCTCTTTCCTCTGCTCCAACCGAACAAGTCTTTGTTGAAGGCTAACAGGTTCTCAAATACGGCTATTATAGTAGTCAGCGCTGCAAAGGACATAAACAGGAAGAACAGACCTCCCCAGATTCTGCCTCCGGCGATACCGGCAAATATGTTAGGCAGCGTCACAAATATCAGGTTCGGACCCGAATCCGGCTGTATGCCAAAGGAAAAGCATGCAGGTATCACTATAAGACCTGCCGTCAGAGCCACAAATGTATCAAGCGAAGTTACGCTTACTGCTTCTCCGATCAGTTTTTGGTCTTTATCCAGGTAACTGCCGAATATCAGCATGGCTCCCACTCCCAGCGACAGAGTGAAGAACGCCTGGCTTAAGGCTGCAAACACCACGTTCCCTATGCCGTTTTCTATGATTTTATCTATATCAGGTACGAGATAAAACTTTATGCCTTCTCCCGATCCTGGCATGGTGATAGAATGCATGGCCAGAACTACCATTATGACAAGAAGAGCTATCATCATCAGCTTGCTGATTCTCTCTATGCCGCTTTTTAATCCGAAAAAGCAGACGGCAAATCCGATGACGCATATTATGACAGTCCAGAGAATCATCGTAGGCACGTCTGCCAGCATGCCGGAAAAAGCATTCGAGATCATCTGGGGATCTGCTCCGTCAAAATCTCCCCTTACGCTGCGCAGGCAGTAATAAAGCATCCATCCGCCTACCATGGTGTAAAACATCATGAGCATATAACATCCTATGATGCCTATGGCCTTGAGGCCATGCCACCTGGTCTTTCTGGGCTCAAGTTTTTCAAAAGCTCCGGCTACGCTTCTGCGGCTTGCCCGTCCTACTGCAAACTCGCAGGTCAGTACCGGAATACCCAATATCACAAGAAATATCAAATAAATAAGAATAAATGCGGCGCCTCCGTATTGACCGCATATATACGGGAATTTCCATACGTTTCCAAGCCCTATGGCGCATCCCGCCGACACAAGAATGAATCCCATCCGGGATTTGAATGATTCTCTCTCCATATATCCTCCATCAGACAATTATTTTCCCCGTATTAAAAATCCTTTCTTCCCCTTCAAAAGATCTCCTGATCTTAAAACAGCCCTCCGATCCAGTCGAACATCGGTACTACAGCGATAGGCATAAATATGGCAGGGGTGAAGTCCATCACCTTTATCTTAGCCACGCCTATCAGATTCAGCGCCAGTCCTATGAGAATCAGCGATCCTACGCAAGTCATCTCGGCTATGACTGCGTCGCTCAAAAACGGTTCGACAAACTGAGCCAGCGATACTATCGCTCCCTGAAATATCAATATGAAAAAGCTGGCTGCCAGAACACCGAAACCTAAAGACGCCGCAAAGAAAACCGCCCCTATGCCATCCATCGTCGCTTTCGTGAAGAGCATGGTGTTGTCTCCCGTAAGGCCCGCCTGAAGCGAGCCCAATATGGTCATAGCTCCAACGCAGAATATCATGCTGGCCGTCACAAAACCTTCCGTAAAAGACGTTCCGCCTTCTTGTGCCGGCTTCTTTATAAAACGTTTTTCCAGCTTTGAAACGCCGCTGTTGACACGTTTATCTATACCTATGGAAAGACCGATAACCGCTCCTACGGCCATAGATACTACCGCTACCAAAGTGTTTTGACCCTCGAAGGATCCGCTTATTCCTATGTACATGGTGCAAAGACCCATACCGCATATTATAAAACCCGACCAGTCCCTGGGAATGATTTTTTTGGCTAAGAGACCGATACTGCTGCCAACCAATACAGTAAGGGTATTTACGATTACTCCCAACATTATTCTTCTTCCCTGCCGCCGAAAGTCTCGGACAAATTATCTCCGCTTTGTCTTGCTTCCGCCTGCAGATCTTCAATGTTGGCAACGTGCTGGTCTATCTCGGCGCAAAAGGCTTTTATTCTGTCCATATCTATTTCTCCGGAAGAGCTGACGGCGTCATATACATAATCGCCCATGGCCTCCTTAACGTCCTTTATCTTTCCTTTTTCAAGAACTACCTTGCCTTTGGCTTTTCCGTAATCGAAAGTATCCCCCGCTACTTCGCCTACTTTATTGGCCATCTGTCCGAGTTTATCCATAAACGCCATGATGATTGCACTCCTTTCAAAAACAGAAAGTCCGATGAGATTTTATCGGCATACTTTCTACAGTAATAAAATACTTTTCCATTATAGCACGGTTGTGGTAAAATGAAAACAAATTAAAAGGAGGATTTGTCATGTTATTGAATTACGAAAAGGAAAACTTTCTACATCTTCCCACGCCTGTCGAATACCTGCCGAGCATATCAAAAGATCTGGGTATAGAGCTATATATAAAGCGTGATGATCTTACTCCCCTTGCTATGGGAGGAAATAAGCTGCGTAAGCTTGAATACCTTCTCAAAGACGCGCTGACGAAGGGAGCCCACCGACTCCTGACTATAGGAGGAATCCAGACTAATCACGGCCGCCTTACATGCGCCGTAGCCGCCAAATACGGGCTCTCGGGAGCTGTCATCTGCGTAGGAGAATATCCCGGTGAATTATCGGCAAACCTTCTCCTGGACGGTATTATGGGCTCCGATGTATGGATAAAGCCGCAGGAAGAGGGAAAGAGCGAAGATGAGTTATATGACATAGCCGTAGAAGAAGTGACCGCACGTTACGAATCTCAAGGTGAAAAAGTCTATTTCATTCCTCTGGGCGGTTCCAACGAAATCGGCGCTCTGGGCTATTATGAATGTGCCATGGAAACAGCAGATCAAATCAGGGAAGCCGGTATTTCTGACTGCCGCATGGTCACGGCCGTAGGAAGCATGGGAACTTACATGGGTCTCTTCGCCGCAATGGTCAATGAAGATCTGCCGATGAACCTGACCGGCATATGTATATCTCCAAAGCAAGACGCGCCGAGCATAGCCCTGGACTACTACAGCAGAATGTCCAGTCTCTTCGGTCTGAAATATAAAGCGGGACTGCCGGATTTTGCTCCTTCTCAAGAAAGCTTCGGCCTCATCACAGATTACGACCGGGGAGCTTACAACAATCCATGCAGGGAAGTCCGAGACGCCATGTACTATATGGCCGAAAAGGAAGCCGTCATCCTCGATCCATGCTACACGGGAAAAGCCTTCGCAGGTCTTCTTGAAATGGTAAGAGAAGGCCGGATAAAACAGGGAGAGAAAGTCGTCTTTCTTCATACCGGCGGAGCTCCCGGCATAAATACTCCTCATCACAGGATAGAAATCGAAAAAGAGCGGGAAAAGTACATACATATGTTGTAATCATCATACTTGCAAGATACGTTTCAAAAACTTCAAAGCCCCCGAATGATCGGGGGCTTTATCATGCCGATGGCCTGGCGGTCATCAGATAAATGAATTCTTCTGAGATTTGAACGTCGCTATGCGTACTTTTTCAGCTCTTCTTCTTCAAGGATCCTGTAGGCTACTTTTCCTACGAGAGTCTTAGGCAGATTATCTCTGAACTCTATATACGCAGGCATAGCATATTTTGCGATGTGCTTGCTGCAATATTCCATAAGAATCTTTTCGGCTTCATCGTGAGAAATCTTAACGTCAGGTTTAAGCATCACAAAGGCCACCACTTTTTGCATCTTATAAGGATCAGGCACGCCTATGACGCAGCTCATGTGTACCAACTCATGAGCGTCCAGTACATTCTCTATCCTGGACGGATACACATTATATCCGCTGGTTATTATCATCCTCTTGATCCTCTGGCGGAAATATACGAACCCTTCTTCGTCCATCATCCCAAGATCTCCGGTGTGTACATAGGTCATGCCATCTTTATGACGTCTGAGAGTGTTGGCCGTCTCTTCCGGGTTGTTTATATATTCTATCATCACGGTAGGTCCCGCCAGACAGATTTCGCCTTCTTCTCCGTAAGGAACTTCTTCCTCTGTTCCCGGTCTGACTATCTTATAGAAAGTATCAGGGAATGGAAGTCCTATGCTTCCCTCTTTTTCTCTGTTTATAGGAGTAAGGCAGCTGGCGGTGACGCACTCTGTAGTGCCATAGCCCTCGCGCACCGGGATGCTGGCATTGTGTTCTTTAAGGAAAGCGTCAAATCTTTTCTTCAGCTCTATGGACAGCGAGTCGCCGCCGCTGAAAACGCCTTTCAAACACGACAGATCTACTCTGTCCAGGCTCTTTATTCTGAGAAGAGCTTCGTAGAGAGTAGGTACTCCTGCGATAAAATTAGGTTTATGCTTCTTAAGCAGCTTAGCGTAGCTTTCCGGGTTGAATCTAGGTATCAGCAGGCATCTTCCGCCGTTTGCCAGCATGGAATGTATGCATACTCCCAGTCCGAAACCATGAAATATAGGCATGACTGCCAGCATCTTGTCTCCCGGTCTGAACATAGGATTGGTGGCGATTATCTGCTGTGATAAGGCATTGAAATTCAGATTAGAAAGGAGAATTCCTTTCATGGTTCCCGTAGTTCCTCCGCTGTAAAGAATCACCGCGGGATCCTCCGCCTTACACACCGTATGGAACGGCCCGTGATATTTTCTTCCATCCATCAGGAATCTCTCCCACCATATTATTTCAGCATTGGCAGGCACCTTCTTGATCTTTCTGCCCTCTACCAGGTAATAACCTTTTCTCTTTATAGGGCTGAGAACATCTTTAACGCTGGTGAGTATAAGATTTCTCAGCTGCACATTCTTTCTTATGTTCTCGAACTTTCCGTAGAACTGGTCTAAAGTCAGACATACTACGCTGGCAGACTCTTTAAGGCAAAACTCGATTTCCTTTTCGCTGGATAGCGGATGTATCATGTTGGCTATGGCGCCTATCTTGTTTATCGCATAAAACATTATGACCGACTGAGGAGCGTTGGGCATACAGATAGTGACGCTTTCGCCCGGCTTAACGCCTATGGCCGCCAAAGCTCTGGCGCACTTGTCCACCTTGGATATAAAGTCCTTGTATTTAACTTTTCCGCCCATAAAGTCATAAGCGATATGATCGGGAAAATTCTCAGAAACTTCTGCCACTCTGTCGTACATAGATCCTTTGTAGTAGTCCAGATGCGCCGGAATCCCTCCTAAACTTTTGATCCACGGCGCTTTTACATTCATGTTGTTATCGTTTGTCATAATCTACTTCCTCCCCTGCCGGACGCTCAAGGAGCTCCGGATTGTTCAATAAATATTTCAGCAATTTTACTGTCTTGGAATAATAATATCCATCGGCAATCCTTTCATCTAATGTGAGGCCAAGATCCAGCGTCTCTTTCATCCTCATATTGCCCTCTTCATCATACACCGGTCTTAGTTTCTTCTCCCCTATGATTACAAATATGGAGTTAGTTCCCCAGTTATTAAGATGATGGTATCCCGATCTTAAGCCTATGGATCCCAGGTTGGTTATAAAACATGTAGCGTGATTGGGATCGGTCTTGATCAGGAATTCGGGCACCCTGCCGTAGAAGTCCAGCTTATGCAGCATCCATACTACAAAGCGCAGCAGAAATCTGGGCATTTTAGTCAGAAGATCCATGCCGGCGGTGGAATTGTCCATCTTCTCTCCTCTGCACTGGTTGATCTCTGAGTAAAGCTTTTCTCTTATAGTCTCAATAGTGTCCTTTTCATCGAATTCCACAAAGGCCAAAGCTTCCTTTCCTTCATCGGCAAATTTCTTTTTCACCACGAAAGCCAGCGTAAGAGTCTTTCTCTGATAGATTCTGTATCCTTTGATAAATCTATTCATCTTAGGTCTCAGAGTCAAAGTTTTTACTATAGCGGCAAGCAAGACATGAAACAATTTATATGGGTCTTGCAAGCCGGCGCTGTTTTTTTCCTCTATGTAACGATTGATCTCCTCCAGATCTATTCTCTCGCTTATGAAAGCCTCATTATCTGCTCTGTTGGGATATAAGTAAGGAACAAATGCATGCATCGGGTCCGTTTCTTTGATCCATACTCCGTCTCGTCTGTCGCCAAACTTATCTCTTTTTTTATTTTTCATATACATTTCCTCACAAAAATCAAAACAAGGTGTGGTAAGCCACACCTTGCAATTTTAACATATTTTCGGTATCCAGCGCAATCCATATGACAATATTAGCGGTTTCTTAATTAAATCTTAAGAATTATCACGCTGCTTTATACGTTTTCCAATAAGAACTATACATGTCGTCCACATCGCTGCCCAGATTTTTAAGAGTCTCGCATCTGTCCAATATCTCCTCTGAAGGATTGAGGACAGGATCATCTGTGAGATCTGCTATCTTTACATTTGGAATGGCATAAGTCAGATATTCAAAGTTTATTTCGGCTATTTCTCCGTCCAGCATAAAATTCATCCACGCTTCGGCTGCTTCCTTATTTTTAGCTGTGGCGGGGATAGCCCAGCAGTCGGTCCAAACTTCGGTACCTTCCTTTGGAACAACGAATTCGAGGTTTTCATTGTATTCTTTAGAATAGAGAACTTCACCGGAAGTTATGACGGCCATAGCCGCCGAGTCTCCTATCATTATCTCTCTGGCTCTGTCGTTGTCAAAGCTGTAAGCCAGAGGCTTCTGCTCTATGAGAGCGTCGGTCATAGCCTCGATCTGGCTCTCATCGGTAGTATTTATGGAATATCCCAGTTTCTTGGCAGCCAGCATGAAACCTTCCCTCATGGAGTTTGGCATGACGATCTCGTCATCATATTTTTTATCCCACAGGACATCCCACGAATCTATTTCTTCATCCACCATGGTCTTATTATACATGATGCCGTAAGTTCCCCACGTATGAGGCAGCGAATGTTTCATTCCCGGATCGAAACCTTCCATGAAAGGTTTGATATTGTCCGCTATATTCTCTGCATTGGGAACATTATCATAATTTATCTCTGCCAGAAGGTCTTCGCCAAGGAGCTTCTCTATCATATAATCAGATGCGCAGATCACGTCGTAATCGGCTGTGTTATTCTTAATCACCGGATACATTTCTTCGTTAGTGTCAAAGAGATCTACCACCACATCATAGCCCGTGGCCTCTTCGAATCTCTCCTCCAATTCCGGATCGAAATAATCTCCAAAGCAATAGACATTCAGAGTACCTTTTTCACTCCCCGTATCTTTACTTCCGCAGCCGGCAACTAAAGTCGTCATCATCATCACCGTAAGTATTACTGCCGCAAATCTCTTCATATTCTCTTTTCCTCCTTTTTATTACTTATTATGTTCACAACGATAAGTATGATCAGCACCGTCACGAAGATAACTGTAGAAAGAGCGTACAGAGTAGGTCTGATACCTACTTTCACCTGGCTGTATATCAAAGTAGACAAGGTATTTATTCCTACCCCTCTGGTAAAATGAGTTATCACAAAATCGTCTACTGACATGGTAAAGGACAATAAAAAACCCGATATGACTCCCGGCATTATATCCGGCAGCACTATCTTAAAGAATGCGTATACCGGAGAAGCCCCCAGATCCAGAGCCGCTTCATAGGTATGATTCTGAAGCTGCCTGAATTTGGGCATGACCGACAGTATCACATACGGTATACAAAAGGTTATATGCGCAAACAGCACTGTTCCGTAGTTCAGCGAGATGCCGAACAGGAGGAACGACAGCATCAGGGAGATTCCCGTTACTATATCTGCGTTTAAAAGAGGTATATTGTTGAGTCCCATCAGAAGCGACCTGCTCTTTTCCCTCATAGAATTAAGCCCTACGCAGGCCGCCACACCTATTACCGTAGCTATGGTCGCAGCCCAGAACGCTATGGTAAGCGTATTCTTGAGGGCTTCCATTATCTGCTGGCTCTGAAACATCTCTTCGTACCAGTCCAGCGAGAAGCCGGTCCACGCGTTCATGGTCTTGCCGCTGTTGAAGGATAATACCATGAGAGTACCTATAGGCAAGTACAGAAACAGTACTATGAGAGTTAGATAAAGGCCTTTTAAAGCTTTTTTCATATGATGCTGCCCTCCCCGTTTCTGTCAAATTTCTCTATGAACGCCATGCTTATGACTATGAATATCATCATCACGAGGGAAAGTCCCGCTCCAAGATTCCAGTTGGAACTGGCGGTAAACTCCTGCTCTATGATGTTGCCGATCAGATTTACCTTTCCTCCCCCCAGCATATTAGAAACTGCGAATGTAGTCAGAGAAGGGACGAATACCATGGTCACTCCGCTGACTATCCCCGGAACGCTGAGAGGCACTATGACTTTAGCCAGCACCTGAGCGTGGCTTGCACCAAGGTCATAGGCTGCCTCGATAATATTCTTATCAATCTTTATAAGCGCATTGTAAATAGGCAATACCATAAAAGGAAGATAATCGTAAACCATTCCTAAGACTACTGCCGCAGGGGTATTTATGATATTAAGCGCAGGTATGCCGAAAAATCCCAGAACCTGATTGATGATTCCGTTTCTTTCGAGGAGTACCTGCCACGCCATAGTCCTGAGCAGGAAATTCATCCACATGGGAAGTATAAAGATGAACACCATGAAGCCTTTCTTGCCCAGCCTGCTGTCTTTTAATATAAGCCCCAGCGGGAAAGCTATTACAAGGCATATTATAGTACTTATCAGGGCCAGGCCCAGAGCAAGCATGAGGGCCTGCCAGTGTTCGCCGGTGGCTATAGCCGTTATGTTGTCTAATGTAAAGGTTCCGCTTCTGTCAGTCATGCCGTAAAAAGCTATGACCCCAAGAGGTATAATAGTGCCGCACAACATGAATACGAGAAACGGACCGCTGAAAATTCTTTTATTCATCCAGAGCCAGCGCCTCCTCATCTTCAGACTGAGGTTTATTCATTATCTGAATATTCTCCGGTATCACATCTATAGAGATGCGGCTGCCTACAGGATAGCTGACAGTGTTTTGAGCCAGCCATTCAAAGCCGCCTGCTTCAATGCACATCTCATAATGGACTCCGATAAACACGTTGGAAGTCACCACGCCGTCCATGATACCGCTTCCGGGGTTTCCTATGATTATATCTTCCGGACGAATCACCACATCTACAGGCTTATTTTTTCCAAAACCCTCGTCTATACATGGAAATATCTTTCCGCAGATTCTGACCACTCTGTCCTCGAGCATGATTCCGTCTACTATGTTGCTGTCACCTATAAAGTCCGCGACGAAAGCATTCTCCGGTTCGTTATATATCTCCTCCGGAGTTCCCATCTGCTGAATATATCCCCGGTTCATGACCACCACCTTGTCTGACATAGTGAGGGCCTCCTCCTGGTCGTGAGTTACATAGAGGAAAGTTATCCCCAGCTCGTTTTTCAGTCTTATGAGCTCGTACTGCATCTCCTGTCTCAGTTTGAGATCAAGGGCTCCTAAAGGCTCGTCAAGCAGCAGCACCTTCGGTTCGTTTACTATAGCTCTTGCGATAGCGATACGCTGCTGTTGTCCGCCTGAGAGAGAATCTACTTTTCTCTTTTCGTATCCGCTCAAGTTCACCAGTTTGAGAGCGTACTCCACCTTATCTTTTATATAGTCTTTGCTCTTGCCGCTGATCTTGAGGCCGAAAGCGATATTCTCGGCGATATTCATGTTGGGAAAGAGAGCATATTTCTGAAACACAGTGTTTATGTGACGTTTATTGGGAGCCAGGCTCGTTATATCTTCGCCCTTAAACATGACTTTTCCCGTATCAGGAGTTTCAAATCCTCCTAAAATTCTCAGCGTAGTAGTCTTTCCGCATCCCGACGGCCCCAGAAGAGTTATAAATTCGTTTTCTTTTATGCTAAGATCGAACTCGTCCAGTACCAGCTCTTTGTCGAAGGATTTTGAAATATCTATCAGTTCTATAAGTGCCATCTATATTTTAGAAACTCGGTGGGGCGCTGACCCACAGAATCTCTGCTCCTTTCTTTGATGTTATATAATGCTTCTTATCGGGAGTATAATAGAAGGCCTCTCCGGCCTTTGCCCGATGTTTCTCTTTTCCTATGATTATGGTTATCTCTCCTCGAAGCACATACCCCAGTTCTTCACCTTCGTGAGGGTTGTCCGGATAAGTGCTGCCGCCTGCTTCGAGGGTCATCCTTATAGGTTCCATCATATTCTTCTGAGCATTGGGAATGATCCATTCAGTCTTGTTTCCCAGTTCTTCGTCTATCTTTTCAAAGTAGTCCTCTTCTCCGAAGACCACCTGCGCAGGCGCATCTTCCTGGGTGAAAAATTCATTTATAGTAACTCCTAGGCATTGGAGTATATCCTCCAGCGTGGAGATAGACGGCGACGTGAGATCGTTTTCCAGCTGGGATATGAACCCCTTGGAAAGCTCGCTCCTGTCCGCCAGCTCCTCCTGAGTAAGTCCGTTGAGTATTCTGAGTTCTCTGATCTTGACTCCTATGTCCATGTTCTCTTCCTTTTTTCATCTTATCTGTTTTATCATCGGGCCATCAAGCGGATAAAGCGCTTATTTTATTCGTATAATAGTTTCTCTTTGCCTTCTGAGGCTCGGCCCGTTTCGTTATAATAAACTCAAAGTTTAGGAATACTAAACTCCCGTGCAAACTAATTATATACGAAATGCCGCTGTTGTCAAGGGGAAGTGTTTAATTTATTTGTCTACTCGAAGTCAAAATTCATAACGAATTCTTAATGACAATTTCCATCGCCGGTGCTATAATGATTCCATGGTTATAATACTTTCGAAGATCACATCTATCTTTTTAATAATGGCGGCGGGATTTGCCGTGAACAGGGCTAAGATCATACCCAGCGGAGCTACTAAGTTTTTTGTAGATCTGCTGCTGATGATAACTACTCCGTGTATGATACTCTCTTCTGTAACGTCAAAGGAGTTCAATTCAGACACCGCAAGATCCACTGCTGAGGTTTTGGCCTGCGGTGTGCTGTTTTTCTCCGTCACTTTTATTGCAGGTTATTTTTTATGTAAAAAAATAATCCGCGTCAAACCTGCCGAGGACCTGGGCGTTTATGTGATGGCCTTTTCCACTGTAAACAGCGGTTTCATGGGCTTTCCGATCACCAACGCTATATTCGGAGGCGATATTCTCTACCTGATGATACTTCAGAATATCTGCCTCACTCTTTACATGTACTCAGCGGGTCCCTTCGTCTTTAACCTGAACGCAGGCAGCGGAAAGTTTGATCTTAAAAGGCTTTTCAAGACGTTCTGCAATCCGTCTACAATTATATCTATCGTCAGCATAGTCATGCTGTTTGCCGGGCTTCATCTGCCGTCGATGCTCTTTGACAGCGTCACATTGATAGGAGACGTTACCGTGCCGCTTTCGATGCTGGTAGTCGGCATGCAGCTTGGTGAAAGCAATATAGGCAGGATAATAAAGAACAAGCATCTTGTCATAGTCAGCGCGTTAAAAATGTTCACACTGCCCCTCCTGCTGTTCCTAACAGTAAACTGGCTACCGATTTCAGACGATGTCAAAGTCACCACCATTTTTGCAGCTTCCTTTCCTACTGCCGTGGTAGTCTCCGCTCTGGCGGTGATGGAAAATAAAAACTCTCTGCTTGCGGCAGAGAGTATAGCTCTTACTACTTTGATATCCGTCGCCAGTATTCCTGTATGCGCATTGGTTCTGACGGGATTTTATGGAGTGTAGAAAACAACTGTTTGATAGATAATATGACCCGTACTTAAAAATGCACCGTATTATAGATAACGGTGCATTTTATATTCGTATCTTAAGGGATAATCATAGCCACCAGTCGGCTTAGTTATGATTTTTCAGCTTATTCCCAATCGTCATCGTGTCTTCTCAGCTTTCCCCTCTTTGTATATATCAGATATCCTCCCAGACCTATGACTGCCGCGCCCAATATGCATGACAGGACGATCAAATATGTGTTTATGTTATTATCTGCCTGTCCTTCACTTTCTAAAAGCAGCCTCTCGTATTCCAGCGTTCCCATGACGTCTAAAGAAGTGGAGGAAGTCACCTGACCTGTCTCCTCATCGTAAAAGAACCAGCTTTCCTCGTCTGTCTCACTGTCCTTTAAGAGTATAAGGGTATATTTACTCTCATCACTCTTGGCGACTTGAATCTTCCATTCATATTCGCCGTATTTGGAATCAGTTGCTGTAAAGCCCTCAGGCATTTTCTTCTCTGACAGGTCTTCTACTATTATATATGTCTTGTCTCCTATTGTAATTTGTATCTGGTCAGGTTTTTCCGAAGGATCAACTGCTTCCTCTTCGCTCTGCGGGTCATCAGGCGTTCCTAAAGATGTATCTGTAAAGTCGCCTCGCCCATTGGTGTTTGAGGAAGGTTTTTTATTGCTGCCGGATGAGCCTCCCGAAGTCGAAGAGGATCCTCCTGAAGTCGAAGACGAGCCGCCTCCGGATGATGCAGGTTCTTTAACTGTAACAGTAGCGCTGGCTCCATTATAGAATTCTACCTTGTCCAAAGTCCCCCCCTTGACAGTATTCACGGAAACGGCAGTGCTTCCTGCAGCCTTCGCCTGAAAGGTAAAAGTCATGCTTAATGATTGGGATCCAGCTGCATCTACTACAAACTCTCCTGTTGCATTATTAAAAGTACCTGATGCAGATTTTAATTCCAACACATTTTTGTCATAGGACAAAATTCCCTGCGCTGCTCCAAAAGTTCCTCCGGTATAAGATAATGTCATCGTGAACGTTTGACCTTTTGTGTATGTTCCTCCTCCTGATAATCCTGCACTGACGGCAAAGCCGTCAGTTGTCGATATGAGCCCGAACATCATTGTAAAAGTTAGTATAAGTATGTATATTCTTTTTTTCATCTTGTACCTTTCTTATTTAATAGGTTTTATTCCTGCAATATGCGCCCTTATATCTATTAAATCGAATATATCTATTTCATTGCTGGCATCTATGTCAAGGGCTTTCTCATATGCGCCATAGAAATTTGTCAATCCGACTAAATGCTTTCTCATATCAATCAAATCAAATACATCACATTTTCCGTCGCCGTCGCTGTCTCCGCGTACTACGATCACAGCGATGCCACATTCTTTTCCGGCCGCATCACAGACCGTAAACCTGTCTCCCGTACCCAGAACACCTGATGTTATCTCACTGCCGGATGAGTCGGTGAGCTTATAAGAATATCCTTCTCCTATGGATTTTATATTCTTTTTAAAAGTATCTGTATCTGTCTCTAAAGATACTCCTGTCACATAATCGCTTATCGAATAGATATCGCTCTCAACTCCTGCAGCCTCATCTATACCGCTGCTTTCAGATATTTTAAAAGGTACTATCTGATGGTCCGCATATTCTCCCCATCCTATGACATATGCATACGCAGTTCCCATATTCCGGTTATCAATATATGCCACCTTATAGTCCTCGCCTTCTCTCAAAGTCTTACCGTTATCCGTGACTTGTACAGAAGTCTCATAATTTTTCGCTCCGCTGTAGAGCATATTCTCCACCTTTATGCTCGATCCTGCAATAGATTTACTCTGCGTAGCCTTCGGGGTTTTATCTATGTACCAAAAATTGCAGTCTACATTGCCGCTTATTCCCGATACGCTGCCCTTCGATGAATACTGCCATATTTCATAAGTATGCTCATAGTTACATTCATAATTATATTGTGCCGCCCATATAGTATACATACTGCTCAGACTTTTTCCATCCACCGAATTTCTCAGAAACAAAAGGTTTGAGTAAAAACCCGGTTCATATCCGGCATTTTCTATTACCTGGCAAAAGGCTTTTGCGTTCTTGGTGCGCTGTTCCTTGCTGAGATCTTTTATTCTGCCGGGATTTGACGCATCGCTTGCATGCTCATAATCCATAAACACAGGCAACTCTATATCATAATCACCTAATAACCTGAGACAGTGATTTGCTTCCTCTACTGCTTCATCCTCGGTTTTAGCCTGAGAAAAATAGTAGATTCCAATGGAAATTCCCGCTTTCTTGGCGCCCTCTATATTAGCTTTGTAGTTATCGTCAAAATATAATCTGCCGCTTTCGCCATATCCTCTTCCGCCAACTCTGATAATGGCAAAATCAATGCCGTCGGCCTTGACCTTATTCCAGTCTATAGTCCCCTGATGCAGAGACACATCTATGGCGTCAACCCTGACAGAGCCATCGAAGCTGCTGCTGTGAGTATAGCTTGTACCTGTATATTTTGATACTTCTGTACCTGCAGACACCGCCGATGATGTAATTATCATCACAAATATTAAAACTAAACTTATAATAATCTTTTTCTTCATAGAACACTCCTATGGCTTTTATTTTATTATTTTTTAATTCACACGCAAGATGTTTTTAATCTCGTTCAAATAAAAATTCTCTGTAGCCTCACACCATTATTATAGCTCTAACGGGACAGGCGGCGGCGCAATATCCGCAGGTAAGGCAGATGTCTTCTCGTATCTGCGCAAGGCCTCTTTCATTATAAAATATGGCCTGAGACTGACATGCCTTCATGCAGCTGCCGCAGCCTTCGCAGTCGCTTTCCTCTATCCACATCCTCTTTGCGGACACATCCGGGTTATATTCTTTAGGCATGTTTCCCTCAAGATACTCTATCATATCGTCTATCTCCGATTCTGAAGAAAATCCTACCATTACAGAGTCTATCTGCTTCTTTGAAAACACATAGTCCAGCGCCTTCTGATAAGTCCCCGTGAGATTTCCTCCTCCGAATACTTTCATAGAGAATATGCCTTTTCCGGCGTCATGGCAGGCAGATATGGCTTCCATCATCTCATCTGCCGTACCGGGCCCTTCACCGTTTCGTATCCCCAGTCCGGCATAATTTACCAGCGGAAATACCACGTCACATTCATCTACAGATGCCATTTCTCTCACCACATCTACATTATGAGTCGACACTCCTATCGCTCTGACGAGGCCCTCTGTCTTAGCCTTGTTGAGATATTCCCATGCTCCGGCCCGCTCTGCAAACTGGCCGCTCCTCACTTCGTGAAGAAGAAATATATCTATGACATCTATATCCAGAGCATCTCTCGCCTCTTTTACAGCGTCCTTCATGGATTCATAATCGGCGCCCAGACATTTGGAACAGATGACAGGCCGTGACGCAAGGCTACTTTCGTCCTTTAGCTGTCTCATAGCTTCACGTATGTAAGGATATGTCCTGTAATATTGGGCAGTATCTATAAAGTTTATCCCCCTGCCGAGGGCATATTTTATTACCTGCGCGCCTTCTTTTAGCGGAAGATTACGCTGATTGGGTCCTATTGGCAAGACCCCCATGCCCACAGGACTCACGGATAATCCGGTATTCCCAAGTAATGTGTTTTTCATGTGAAAGCCCTTCCTTTTTAAATTATAATCTAGTATAATTGTTATGTAAATATCTATTTGGGGGTACATTTAGTGTCAGACTTAACTCACCTTGCCGAAAGTCAAGGCTTTGAAACTTTCAGGCACGCATACAGAGCTGCCATCAAAGAAGTCAGAACCAAGATCGAAATCCTGAGTGAAGATTTTGCCGTACGTCACGACTATAATCCCATACATCATATGGAAAGACGACTGAAATCACCCGAAAGCATTGAAGAAAAACTACAGCGCTACGGCAAAGAGATATCCATCGAATCCGCAAGGGAAAATATAATGGACATCGCCGGCATCAGAGTCGTCTGCAACTTCATAGACGACGTTTATGCCATAGCAGATATGCTCATGGAGCAGAACGATATTACACTGATCGCAAAAAAGGACTACATAGAAAATCCTAAGGATAACGGTTACAGAAGCCTTCACCTCGTACTCTCGGTACCGGTATTTTTACTTAACGGGTGTGAAAGCGTGCCCGTCGAAGTCCAGATACGCACAGTAGCCATGGATTTCTGGGCCAGCCTCGAGCATCAGCTCAGATACAAGAAAGGCAAGGAGCTCACCACGAAGATAAACTTTGAACTGAAAGCCTGCGCAGAAGTCAGCGCCAAACTGGATAAGCGCATGCAAGGGTTGTTCGACGAGATAAATACTATGGAATAAAAAAGCTGTCCTCCGCCGGCCTCTTAAGAAGCTGCGGAGGACATTTTTTAATAACCAAGTTCTTTCAATATCTCTTTTACCTCATCCTTGCAGCTGTCTTCTACATCCGCATATACTGCGGTGTTATCTATCATAGAAATTACTTTATACGTTCCGCCTGAAGATAAGGTATATTTTGCGTGGTTCTTACCGCTGACTGAGGATTCGGAGACTATAGATCCTTTAGTTTCCTCAAACAGACTCCTGTTATTGTCAAAAAACGCGGAAGCAGTATCGGCGCCGGACAACACATAGAATTCGATCTGTTGACCTCCCTGTCCATCTATCGCTATGTAAGCGCTTTTTACATGATCATACTGAGCAAACTGTTCTTTTACATTTATTACCTCATATCCGTTTTTTTCCATAGCCGCCGCAAAGCCTTTTGCAGTTAAAGGCTCTTTAGATCCTGTGAGCGTCGCTATAAGAGCCACAGTGGCCACAAGCGCTGCCGCAGCGCCTATTATTAAAAACTTCAGACTTCTTTTCATCTGTCTCTTATGCGAGGAGGTACAGATCATCCAGCCCCTGAAGATCCATCAGAACCCATATCGCATCGTTTACCTCCATCCTCGTATTAAAATAACCGAAGCTAAATCTGATGAGACTCTCCTCTTCTCTGCCCAGCGCTTTCATTAGGCGAGGAGCATTGAAATCTCCGCTTTTCACAGCTATTTTGTTCTTCCTCATGAAATCTTTTACTTCTTCGGCTGAAAAACCCTCGACGCTGATGGCTACAGTAGGTATTCTGGTATTGGTGCCGAAATCCCCGTACACAGTAACGTTTTTCATAGAACTCACTGACTCGAAAAAACGCTTGGCCAGCCTGTGGGGGAAAATACTTATCCCATATATGCCTTTTTCAAGTATGAAATCTATGGCGGCGCACAATCCTCCCAGCTTTTTCTCATCCGGCTCCGGCAGATCCTCAAGAACCTTCTCGTCCAGAGAGACGCCTTTCTTGAGACATATGCCGCCTGTGCCATAAGGCGCCATCAGCTTTTTATGGCCGGTAAAGCAAAAGGCGTCGATCTGCATGCCCTCCAGATTTATGGGAGTAGCTCCAACTGTCTGACATCCGTCCACTATCAGTTTCAGGTGATTCTTTCTGGCTACAGCGCCGATCTTTTCCATATCTGTGATATTTCCTGTGACGTTGGATCCGTGGGAACACACGATGGCTGCAGTATCATCCCTGACAGCCTGCTCTAAAAGATCATACTTTAAAACGCCGTATTGATTCACCGGTATGTATGTCACTGTACTTCCGCCATCCTCCAGTTCCCTGAGAACATCAAGGACTGCGCCGTATTCCATATCTGTGGAGATTATGTGTTCACCGGGCTTTACCAATCCCATTACAGCGGCTCTGATGGCCTGCCTTCCGCCCTGTGTGAGAATTATATCTCCCTTGCAGCCCAGAAGTCTATACAATCTGTCCTTCGCATCCTGACAAGATGCAGGCGGCGCGTTTTTTACCGTTTTTGGTTTGACGACTGTAGTCGCCGCATTGTTTAAATAAGTCATGACTTCTCACCTCTTAATTTCTACATGGATTGACTCCATGACGCAAAGCGCCGCTTCCTGACGTTTCGGATCATTGCTGGCTACGCACGAGACATCTACTATTATTGGAACTTCAGGCATAGCTGCCTTTGCCACTACGATGTTTGATATTACGCATATATCAGTGACAACTCCTACGAACTCTACGCTACCGTACTCTTCCTTATGGGTATGAAGATATTCCCCCAGCTCATATGAACCGAAAGTAGGCTTGGAAAAGACCAGATCCTGCTCACCTTTGAGGCCGGCTATCTTGCCGTAAAGCTGCCACCCGTCCTGGCCGTCAAGGCAGTGTTCCACGGGCAGGTGTCTGCCCTCCTGAGTTTCCATATAATGGCGGTCGTGAGTATCCATCGTAAAGATTATCTGTCCTTCTGTCCCCATCTTCCGGTATTCTTCTATCTTGCCGGCTATAGGCTCTTCGAGAGCCTCTGCGCCCTTAAATCCAAGGGAACCAGTAACAAAGTCATTTTGATAGTCGACCACTATAAGCAGTTTTTTCATCTTCTCCTCCTATCGCTCTTTGGCATTTTTCGGTTGATGCCGGTCATCTCTTTAAGGCAATGTGAGAATATGATACAATATTCTCTCTGTCGCATCCGGCAGTCGTTATATATAAGGCTGTTATTGTACGATAGCCTTTGTCAGAATCCATTCAGTCCAGTTGACATAATATTTGCCCAGAATGTGAGTATTATCGCTGGTATACTCGGCTCTCAGGTTTCCGTTCTCATCATCAAAGATCTCATTTACATCTATATAAAAGATTTTTTTATTGTCTATGAACTGCGAGATCCTCTCGTTAAAGCTGTTGATGTTGGTGTTATTGAATACGTTGTCGCTGTCAGAACGGGCGGCGGCTACATGAAGGTTCCCCTCTATAAAGAGAAGAGAGTCGGGAGCCTTCGCTCTTATATAATCTACCAGCTCTTTATATTTTTGCACGGTATTATCCTGATTATAACCTAATTCATTTATACCCAGCATCAGATATATCTTTCCATACTTCTTGCCGGAAAGAAGCTGGTCGAGATTTACACTGCCTATGCCGGCAACGTTTACCGTCTTCTCTTTAACATTATACACGCTCATACCGGTATTTGCAAAGAAATCAGCCCCCTGTACCTGTCCGTATTCCGAGAGTCCTAAAGTCCTGGAATCGCCTATGAACAGAGCGTCAGACAAATATGTGGGATCTGCCGCAGTAAACGGAGCGTCTTTAGGGTCTTTAACATCAGGTTCAGGCTGAGGCGGATTTTGTTCCTCTCGTTTATCTTCTCCGTCCTGGGTCTCCTCTGAAGGAGGCGCTTGTGTATCGTCATCTTTTCCGACAGGCGACTCTTCTAATATGAGCACTTTAAATGCCATTATGGTGAACAATACAAGGCATGAAATCATTATTAAAATCGAAAATGAATACTTTAATATATTTTTCATAAGTTTCCTCAAAATCTAAAATACATGAACGGATCGTTAAGTCCTATATACAAAAAGTACATGCAGGCCCAGAATATCACAAACAAGATCACCGAGCCGGCCACCCTGTTTCTTATGAGGCCAAAAAGTTTCTCCGGCAGCGAAGTACACATGATAAAACATATGACCATCAAGACTCCGTACATATCCAAATATTTAGCGAAGTCTCCCTCAAACACAGTATCGCTTCCGGTACCGGCAAAATCAAACAGTCTCTCTAAGTACACCAAGAGCTGACCCATATCGGTTATCGCAAATATCATCCATGACAGCGGTATGAGGAACAGCATATACAAGTGTCCCAGAGGGCGTATCTTGTCCATGATCTTTTTAAGTCCCGATTTTTCTATAGCTATCACCACGAACAGGAAGAGTCCCCAGATGATGAAGTTCCATCCCGCTCCGTGCCAGAATCCCGTCAGAAGCCACACTGCCAGGAGGTTAAAATACACTCTCGGGGCAGATCGTCTGTTTCCCCCGAGAGGTATATACACATAATCCCTGAACCAGCTTCCTAAGGTCATATGCCATCTTCTCCAAAACTCAGTCATAGTCACCGACTCGTAAGGATGTTCAAAATTGGCGGGTATTGTGAATCCCATCATTCTTCCCAGGCCTACTGCCATCATGGAATAGCCGTAAAAGTCAAAATACAGCTGGAAACTGTAAGCGAATATCCCCATCCATGCTACAGGCGCAGATATGCTCTCAAAACCTACTGCCTGTATATCGCTGAAGCAGCTTCCTATACGGTTAGCCAGCAAGACCTTAAAGCCCATGCCCAGGGCGAAAATCCTCAGTCCCTCATCAAAATTTTTAAAGGATGAAGCCCGCCTTTTCAATTCATCTTTCATATCTTTATACCGGGCTATAGGTCCCATGGTCAGTTTGGGGAACATAGTCAGGTATGCTCCAAAATCGGCAAAAGACGTCTCGGCTTTGACATCCCTCCTGTATACGTCTATAAGATACGAAATACTCTGAAATGTATAGAAACTGATGCCGAGGGGAAGCAATAAGTTTAAGGGATGCAGAAGCTGCCCGTCTCCTCCCAGTTTTTCCGAAATAAAATTGATATTCTCGAAGATAAAATCCGCGTATTTGAACACGCAGAGCCATAAAAGATTATAGGCGATGCCTATAGTCAGCAAGAATTTAGGCTTATCGCTCTTTTCTATAGACTTTCCAAAGAGAAAATTGACTATCACCGAGAGGATCAAAAGCAGTATATATTGAGGCTTGTCCACAGCCGATACGGCATAAAAACACAGGCTGCCCGCAAATAGCCATAAGTTTTTCCATTTTCTCGGTAGAAGAAAATATATGATTAAAAATATAGGTAAAAATACAAATATAAATTGTATGCTAGTAAACGCCATCTATTCCAAAATACTCCTACGATATTATCTTTAACTGCCTCAAAATCGGCTCTTTAATTGTATCATAAATGTATTAACTTATATAGGGGTATTTTACATTTCAGGCAAAAAAATATCCGCCGAATTTCGGCGGACTTTAATAATCCATATGGACATTTTCTCATTGCGATAGATCAGAAGAGGCTCTCAAACGGAGCGTCGTCTCTATTCGAGATTTTCATCTTCTATCATCCTGTATCCTATGCCCAGCTCCGTAAAAATATACTCGGGTTCGCCGGGATTCTTCTCTATCTTGCGTCTGATATTGGCCATATTGACTCGTAATATCCTGTTGTTGTCGTCTGCGTAAGGCCCCCAGACTTGTTCTATCAGAGACGAATACGTTATGACTTTACCAGAGTTTTGGGCAAGCATACTCACTATCTTATATTCTACTCTTGTGAGATGTATCTCCTTCCTCTCAACGGTCACAAGACGCTTTCCGAAATCCACCACGAGGCCTCTGGCAGAATAAGGTCTGGTGCTGTTTACCTTGTCGTCCACTATCTTATTGCTGTGTCTTATAGCCGTTCTTATTCTTGCCAGAAGTTCATCTGTGCCAAAAGGTTTAGTTATATAATCGTCGGCTCCCGCATCAAGAGCAGCTACTTTTTCCCGCTCCTGCACTCTGGCGGAAATCACTATTATAGGCAAGCTGGACCATTCTCTTGTCTGCTTTATTATATCTATACCGTCCATATCCGGCAGTCCCAGATCCAGAAGAACCAGATCCGGCAAAGCCGAAGTCAATATAGCAAGTCCCTCTTTTCCGCTGCCTGCTGTGACCGCCTTATAATCGCTGGCGTTCAAAGTTTTTGCGATAAAATCGCAGATGCTCTTTTCATCCTCGATGACGAGAACAGATAATTTCTGTACCATGATTTATTCCTCCGTTCCTTTAGGCAGATAAAAGTAAAATTCGCTTCCGCTGCCATGATTTCTGGCATTTATCTTTCCACCGTGGGCCGTCACTATAGTCTTGCATATAGAAAGCCCTATTCCCATTCCCTTATATCCGTCGGCCGTAGTCTGCCTGTCTTCTCTGTATCCTACTCCGTCAAATATGGTTTCTATCTTATCTTCATCTATGCCCACTCCGTAATCCCTTATGCGAAACCACACCTTGTCGTTTTCTTCGGAAACGCTGAGTTCCAGTGGCTTCGTGCTGTTTGCGTGTACCTGGGCGTTCTGCAATATGTTGCTTATAACCTGCTCTATCAGAAGAGGATCCATCATAATCATTATTACGTCGTCTGAGGGAAAGACTCTCAGCTGCGCGTCGGGAAACCTCTTCTTAAATCGGTCGACTGCCGAAGATATGACCTCGTCTACCGACTCCATGGACTTGTTAACCTTTGCCGTTTCATTGTTTATCCTGGTGACGGAGAGAAGGTTTTCAACCATATTCAAAAGCCAGCCGGCGTCCGATTTTATGTTCTCTACTATCTCATGCTTATCCCGGTCAGACAGCTCGTTCTCCATCTTAAGATATGAACTGCTGTTTCCTATTATGCCTGTGAGAGGAGTCCTCAAATCGTGAGAGATGGCTCTGAGAAGATTAGCTCTCATCTTCTCCTTCTGGACTTCCATGAGTTCTTTTTCCTGTGCGGCCAGAATCTTAGCCTGTTCTTTCATGTTGGTAGTCATAGCCGACGTCATGATATAGATTATAAACATGGCGGCAAAAGTGATAGGATAACCCTCTAACGTGAGGTTGAGCTTATGATAAGGAAAAGTAAAAAAATAATTTATACTTATTACTGAAAGCAACGAGAATAAAAACCCCCACACGTATCCGTAAGTATATCTGGCAACCAGCACTATACCCAGGATATAGAACATAGTTATGTTGACATCGGGGTTGGCCACTATGCCCTGGAATATGAGTGCAATAAATGTTATCCCCATCAATACCAAAAAGAAGGTCATGCAGTCTCTCTGATGTATCTTTTTCAGCTCGTCCTTATTAAAAGAATACTCATACGGCGTACTGCCGCTCTTTTTCCATATCTTCAACGCCATTCCTCCTAACCATATGATATATTCAAGTTGCGTTAAAATGCCGCTAAACTTTCATCAAATCCTGAATTTCCGTGATTATTCCCATCAGCCTCACTATCTTTATTCAACACATTTTATAATAAATAAAATTTTAAGCTTTTTCAAGGGAATTTCACAACAGATGCAGATATTTCATAATATAAAAATATAACTGTCTAATGAAAGGAGTTTTATTTTGGTTAAGAATCCTTATATAGGAATGCCCATAGAAATAACAGACTGGGAAGATACGCCTTGTGAAGGCTGCTCGACCGGAGGTTCCGGCAGCGATAACAGCCCTGACTCCGGAAATACCGGAGGAAGCGCGGGAAATGACAACAACTGGCAGAATGACGGTACTTTTGACAGCATGTACTTAGGCAGCCTGCCTATAGCCATGTGTTACGTGCCTAATCAGAGATGGAAGACCACATATTCTCTGGATAAAGCGCTGACGGTGGGTACCGTTTTTCCTGAACTTGACTTGCCTTTTAAAGGAGGTATGAAAAGATGAACAGAGCTGAACTGATGCGCAAAATACAGGAAACAGGTTTTGCTCTTTATGATCTCACCCTGTTTTTAGATACTCATCCACAGAATCAAATGGCTCTCGATTACTTTACGGACGTACAGAAAAACCATACCGAGCTTCAGGCAGAGTATGAGATGATGTACGGTCCTCTGACAGCATTTGACACCAATACGGAACACGGCTGGACATGGATCCAGGATCCGTGGCCTTGGGAACTGGAGGTTTAGCATATGTGGAATTATGAAAGAAGATTAGAATACCCTATAAAGATAAAAAATCCCAATCCGGCCCTGGCAAAGTTCATAATAAGTCAGTACGGAGGTCCTCACGGCGAGCTCGGAGCTTCGCTGCGCTACCTTTCTCAGCGCTGTTCCATGCCGTACAGAGAAGTAGCCGGAATACTCAACGACGTGGGTACAGAAGAGCTCGCTCATCTGGAAATGGTCTGCACCATCGTCCATCAGCTCACGAGAAACATGACGATAGAAGAAGTGAAGGCCGCAGGCATGGAAGATTACTTCGTCGATCACACCGCAGGTGTATATCCTCAATTTGCTTCAGGTATGCCGTTCTCTGCGGCCACCTTCTCCGTAACCGGAGACGCTATAGCGGATATCCAAGAAGACATGGCAGCAGAGCAAAAAGCCCGTCTGACTTATGACAACATTCTCAGAATGGCCGACGATCCCGATGTCATCGACCCGATACGGTTCCTCCGTGAACGTGAGATCGTACATTATCAGCGTTTCGGTGAAGGTCTGAGATTCATACAGGATAAACTGGACAGCAAAAACTTTTATGCAATAAACCCTGAATTCGATATGAGATAACTTTTGCGAAAAGCGTCTGTCTGGCAGGCGCTATAGATCAAAGCTTTTAAAAATGCGAACATCCTCTCGTCCACTGGACCGAAAGTATGTTCGCATTTGTTGTAATCGCCGGCTTCATCTTAGGTCAGAAGGCAGACCAGATTGTTAAAACTCAGCCGCGATTTAAAAAGCCGCGCCGTCTAAAAAAGCAGACATTTCATGGGATCATCATCAGACAGCAAGAGAATGAGTCATGAACCGCATCCTCAAGCGGCGCCCTGCTCTTTTTACTGATTACTGATACATCATATCCGAAATATATACCAGCGGCGCGCAGATGACGAGAATAGTCAAAAACTCTAAGATTCCTTTTCTGAACTTTTTCATTTTACTTACCTCCTAATATATGAACTTTCTTATGTTATGTTCATATTGTACCACTACCACTGTCCAATAATCAGGACTTTGGTCTGTGCCGGAGGAAGTTTTTATGTCAAAATATCAATTGTATCAAGAGCATGTAACAGACAGTTCCACCTATTATACTCAGCAGAGTGTTTCTCTTCCATATATGAAGCGCCGCGACCAATGAGCATGATATTATCTCAGGCATGCCAAAAGGGGCGGAGATAAAGGTTATATTTTTCAGGCAGAACACCACCAGCATCCCCATTATAGCATAGGGCAGCACTTTGCCCAGATACACTATATATCCGGGAGTGGGGCGGTCACCTCCGAAGATTACGAACGGGAAAAATCTGAGTATAATAGTCACTGCGGCAGAAACAGCAATGATCAATATAGTATGTGTGTCGTTCATCAGTCGTCTCCTCCCTCATCTTCTATTATGCTCTCTCGTGAAAGCTTACTTCTCATGACAGTAAGGGCCGCAGTTATACATAGCATGGCGGTAATCAAAAAATTATCTGCCCCAAAAATCAGAAGACATACCACCGAAGCTATGACGCCTGTCAAAGCGGCCCGATGATCTTTTGTGCTCAGCCACTGGTCTACGAAGATGGTGACAAACAAAGCTGTGAGGGCAAAATCTATCCCTTCAGTGCTGAATGTTATGAGGCCGCCCAAAACAGAACCCATGACTCTTCCTGTTATCCAGTAAATCTGGTTGAACATGGACAGGAAAAAATAATATCTGTGTCTGTCTCTGACTCCTCTCACACTCTCGTCGCTGCATATGAGCGAGTAAGTCTCATCGGTGAGGGCAAAGATCAAGTAAGGCTTCTTCTTTCCCGCTCCCTTGTATCTGTCGATCATGGAAATGCCATAAAAAAGATGTCTGGCGTTTACCATCACTGCCGTCAGCGCCGTAGTTATGAGAGGCGCCCCTGCAGCTATGAGGTTTACCATAACATATTGCAGTGAACCTGCATATACAAAGACGCTGGACAAGGCGGCCCACAAGAGTCCGTAACCCTTGGTTTTCAATAAAATTAACCTATCCCCAGCACTATATAGCCTGCAAAGACAGGTAGCGAAGCCCTGAAAGCTCTCTTTATATCAGAATTATCTGTCGTTCTTTTCATATATCTGTATCGCCTTTCTGGCCGTATCTATATATTCGTCTATGACCGTTTCCGGAGACGTTATCCTTATACTGCCGCCAAAGTTCATGACCCATGTGAGAAAGAGAGGGCTGACTGCAACTTTAACCGCCGCCTCAAAAGTATCCTGATCTCTTTCTTTCATCACCACATCACGTCCGAACCTGTCTATTATTACACCTGCCATCTTATTGTCGCAAAGCAGCGTTACCTGCTCGTCTCTTCCTCCGTACATCCCGAAGGTCTTCTTGGAATATAATCCCATATCGAAATCTTTAAACAGCTGGGCTCCCTGCCTCTTTTCGGCGCAGACTCGTATGCCCAGCATCTTATCTACTCTGTAATGTTTGATGATTCCGCTTTGGCTGTCATAGGCTATCATGTAATAATTCTCATCATCCCAGGTCAGCACCCACGGGCTTACTTTGTAGACTTGTCCGTTCTTTCTCAGCTGCTTCTGCTTCTTTACATTCCATTCATAATACTGAAAGGAAATCTGTCTGTCCTCTGATATTGCTTTATGTATATCGTCAACCACATAATAAATGCTCTCGTTCATCGCTTTTATACGATTGGCCACGAATACCTGGCGTTGCAGCTCTTTAGCCTCGTATCTGCTCAGAAGGTTTTCTATCTTTCTTATGAGCGTCCTGCTCTTCTTGTGAGTTATAAACTTGGAAGACTGTACAGAATCTACCAGCAACTTAAGCTCCGGAAGCTCAAAGTCTCTGCTGGCAAGGTGGTATCGTACTTCTTTTCCTCTACGCTGCTGTATATCCATGCCGAAAGTTCTGAGCACGTCAAAGTCGTCGTACAGACTTTTTCTCTCGGAATCTATACCATATCCCCTCAGTGCAGTTATTATCTCGCCCATGGTAAGCCCGTGCTTATCGTCGGTATTTTGTTCCATTATCTTCATCAGATATAATATTTTAAGTTTTTGATTGGAATGTTTAGCCATATTCTAAGGATTACAGTTGCCACAGGGTTCATATCCCATACTCATGAGGCTCTTGCGGCTCGTCTTCGTCTCCTCTCTGTTTTCTGATTTTATCTTATCTGCACTGGCACACTCTGGTAGATGGAATTTTTTTGTGCTGTTGTTCAGTACATAGAGCTGATCCGACTGTTCCAAAGCAGGTTTGTCATCATCTACGGGCATAGAAGTATCTGCTCTTTGGCTGTCGCCGGTGGCATAATCTATCACGATTCCCGGCTGGACATTATATACAAACACGTTGAAGGAAACTCCTTCTCCGGAGTCTTCAACCGAATATGCTTCCATAACTACGCCTCTTGCCACCAGATCGTCTCCCTCATATACGGGAGTGACTCTATAGAGAACTCTGTTGCCCGTTTCCTTTACGTAATCGGCCACCTCATCTTCAAAGGGAAGCATGCCCTCTACGTTCATATATCTGGTGCCCGTTATCAGATTTTTTTCGTTGGCATTTTCTCCCGCCAACTGAAATCCTATCAGATGACACCTGTTATACAGATATTTATCGGAGATCAGATCATCATACCTGACTGTATGCCAGCCGCTGGGTTTTATCTGCCCTATGCTCCCCCTCTTCTCCGTCGGCATAGTCTCTGTGCTTATCATCGCATAAGCCTGTCCGCACCTGCCCAGACTGTCCAGCTGACTGTAGTTTTCAAAGGAATCAGCAGCCATGTCTTCCCGGCTGAAATCCGGCGCATTACCGGAGAGGGTCACATATGGTTCTCCGTAAAATTCGGGAATATCGCTCAGCTGCTCATAGGATACCTGGGAACTTTGATCTGCCGCAGTCTGAATTTGACGGTCTCCGCAGCCGCTTAAAGATAATACGGCGGCCAGAAGGATGACTGCCACCATAGTTTTAAATCTGTTTTTCACTTCAGTACCTTCCATAAAAGTAGTTTTAGATCATTATACATCAGAGAGCTCTTCATTTCAAAACTAAATTATAATAACAGACGCGCTATATATCTCATGCCGTATATCAAATAGAGATTCCCGGGCGGCATGCCCGGGAATCTCTGTTTGTGTGATTGATGTATTAAAATCATTATCTCACCGGCGGCTTCCATATGCCCTCATTGTCTATAGGCGCCATATGGATCTCGCCTGATGAAATCAGAGGACTTTCTTTAAGAAACTTTTAGTTCTCTCATGATGCGGATGTTCAAATATCTGTTCAGCGCTGCCGCTCTCGACCACTTCTCCTTCGGCCATAAAGATTATGTCATCTGCCACCTCTTTGGCAAACCCCATCTCATGAGTCACCACCAGCATGGTCATACCTTCTTCTGCCAGTTTCTTCATCACATCCAGAACTTCCCCCACCATCTCGGGATCCAGAGCCGAAGTAGGTTCGTCAAAGAGTATTATCTCAGGGTCCATCGCCAGCGCCCTGGCTATGGCGACCCTCTGTTTCTGACCTCCGGAAAGGTTTCTCGGATACGCTCCCGCCTTTTCTTCAAGGCCTACCAGTTTAAGCAAGTCCCTAGCTTTTTCCTCGGCGGCGCCTTTCTCCTGTCCTTTCACGTGTACGGGAGCTATCGTTATGTTATCTAAGACGGTGAGATGGCTGAAGAGGTTGAAATTTTGAAAAACCATGGCCATCTTCGTCCTCATCTGCTGCAGATTTTCTGAAGTGACACTCTGGCCGTCCACCTCTACCGTTCCCCCGTCAGGTATTTCGAGCATGTTCAGACATCTCAAAAGAGTACTTTTTCCGGATCCGGAAGGCCCTATTATGCACAAGACTTCTCCGTCCTCGACGGTGATGTCCACTCCTTTTACAGCATGCAGCCCGTTGAAATGTTTATGTATACCGGTAGCTTTTATCATCTTATTCGCCCTCCTTTGCCAAGCGTTTTTCAAGAGCTGCCACGCCTCTTGAGAGAGGGAAAGTGAGAGCCAGATAAACCACGGCGGCTCCTATATACGCCGGGAATGTGGCCAGAGTAGCCGCATTCCAGAGCTGAGCGCTTCTAAGTATTTCTACGATGCCCACATATGACAGCACTGCGGTCTCTTTGATAAGCGTTATAAATTCGTTTCCGAAGGAAGGAATGACAATCCTGAAAGCCTGCGGCAAAACGATGAGTCTGTTTATCTGACCCTTGCTCATGCCAAGAGACTGGGCAGCTTCCACCTGTCCCGGATCCACAGCCTGAATACCTCCTCGTATGACTTCGGCCATATATGCTGCACTGTTGAGGCCGCATACTATCATAGCCGGTATTATGAGTTCAGGCCATTTAAACGGTATTCCGTTCTGCTGCAGCAGATACGGGATGCCGAAGGCCATTATGAGGGCCTGAACTATCATAGGAGTTCCCCTCACTATCTCTATGTATATCTTTGCTATCGCCCTTACCAGTTTGTTGCGAGACTGTTTCATCAGCGCAAATCCAAGACCTACAGCCGCTCCAATAACTACGGCAAACAGGCTGACTCCTATGGTGGCAGGCGCGCCTTTGAGCGCTATCAATATTCCTTGCAGATACAATTCCATTACTCTTTCATTTCCTTTGCAACTTTTTATCTTTTTCTTTAAACATAATTATACAAAACTTTGTATAAAAACGCAACACTTTTTTCCATATTTTTACCAGACACCTAAAATTTTCCGCTGTTTTATAAGCTTTGCCGAAAGCGAGGCATCCGGCGCCGATGCCATGAGCAGCGCAGATCTCTGATGTTTGCTGCATTTTATCGGCAAAGTAAAGACAAGGGCCTGACTGCCCTTGTCTTTTCTATAAATAATCACACACCGCACTCGATGCCGGCGCGGGACCATATAATAATTCCGGTTTTAACAATAATGTCTGATAAAAGTCCTCACCGCAGCATATAGTACTTTTTCAGTATACAACAACTTCAGCAATTTATCAAGTTAACAAATTATCAATACTGCAAAATTTATATCCCTGTTCCTTCCAGCCCTGAATGAGCTCCTGTAATATCTTGCTGTTAGTCTTAGAAGTACTGTGAAGAAGAACTATAGCTCCTGGGTGTATTCTGCCGTTGAGTTTGTTGAGAGCTTCTTCTCTCGTGGGCTGTTTATCTTCGTACCAGTCCACATAAGCCAGGCTCCAGAACACAGTCGTGTATCCCATATCTGAGGCTTGTTTCAGATTTTCTTCACTGTATTTGCCCTGAGGAGGTCTGTATATCTTTTTCATATCCTTGCCGGTAGTCTCTTTATACAGGGCTTCCAGATCTTCGAGTTCCTTTTTAAATGCTTCTTTTTCTGATATGGAAGCCATGTCGGGATGGTGCATGGTATGATTCCCCACCGTATGGCCTTCTTTTTCCATTCTCTTGACCAGATCCGGGCTCTGCTCAATGTAATTGCCTACAAGAAAAAAGGTCGCCGGAACTTCCTCTTCTTTTAACACGTCCAGAATATCTGACGTATATCCGTTTTCATATCCGGCGTCAAAAGTCAGATAGATGTTCTTTTCCTCCGCGCCTTCTTCATCTATATAATAGGCTCCGTATTCTTTCAGGTATTCTGGCGTGGCATTCCCTACCGGCGCTGCGCCTTCCTGCTGAAAAGAAAGCCCCCAGCTGGTCTGGGCGGAAACTTCTGCTGATTCCTCTTCTCTTGTATCAGAACTTCTGCTTTCGCCGGCAGTCTTCTCTTCATTGGCTGTCCCGGCCATGGCCGGCCGCTGCCTCCTATGACTCCGAAGACGAGAGCCCACATGCTCATACCTATGACGGCCACGACTCCGAAGCTGAAAATCATTTTTTTCTTCATAAAAAATCACCTCATAACAAGTTATGAGGCGACATGTTCTTTTAGTATATTTTCTTGTTTTTAACTCTACCTACTACGCAGATTATCAGAATCGCACCGGCGCCGGTTATAAGAGTGGATACCAGCAGAAGCTCACTCGCGCCTCCGGCGTCCAGTATTTTTCCTCCTATGAGAGTGGCAAATATAGTTCCCACAGTAGTCATTATCGTATAAAGAGACTGGCCCTTTACTGCCTCGCCTTTGTCCATTATCTCGTCTATGAAACATACCATCGCCGGCAGAAATATTCCGAAGGCCGCAGGCTGAAACAGCTGGGCTATGTAGACCATAGTAACACTGTCGGCTATGTAGGCGCATAATATCTTCATAAAAAAGCTTACCGCCCCTATTTTCAGGAGCGTTTTGCAGGATATCCTGCTGTGTATGATGTCGAAAAGGAAGAGAGCCGGGATCTCAAGCATAGCCATAAGCGACAATATTCTTCCCATATCTCCGCCGTCTCCACCGACGTTCTGAACGATCTGAAGCATGAAATTATTAAACACGGAGTTGCTGAAAAACAATCCGACTACGCCTATGCTGACTGCCACGAACAATTTGTTTCTCTTTATAAATCTGCCGAAATTTATATCCTCTGCCGCATCTGCCGACGACAGCGATTCTTTTGAATCCTCCTCCGCCATCTCGCCCTTCTGAAGACCGACGGCAGTCTGCTCCACCTCGCGTACAGCGCAGGCTCTCCTGAAATGCTTCTTGACAATCCACAGCGTTATGAACATCATTATCAGTACTACCTCGCTGGTCACAGGCAGTATCTGAGTTCCCGCCTTCTCGGTCAGAGCGCCCAGAAACGAACACAGTATTGAATACGACAGCGATCCCATGGCTCTGTTAATGCCGAATTTTATCTTGTGTCCGCTCTCTTCCAGCTTAAAAGCCAGAGAGTTGAACAGAGGCTGCAGCGCCGTATCCCATGCCACCAGCATCACGAACACCACAGACAAGGCGATGGTCGCTCTCTGTATGATAAAACTGAGAGCCGTAAAAACCATCATCCCTACTGTCACTATCTGGGTAAGCCCTATCAGGGATATCTTTTTAGATCTGTCGGCGATATCCGCAAGAACAGGCTGCAAAAATACAGCTGCCACGCTGCCGACAGCCAAGATCACACCTATCTCTGAATTAGAGTATCCTCTGCCTAAGAGAAATGCGGACGCAAAGCTTCCGATAATGGCATACGTCATCCAGTATGTGGCGTGGACGGCTCCGTACTCTATATTTAATATTTTTCTCATCTAATTTTCAACTGTCCCTTCCGCCTGTCATAAAAATCTCTCGAGGTATCTGAGAGTTCTCACCATCTGCGATACATAGCTGTTTTCATTATCGTACCACGCTACTACCCTCACTTCATATATCTTGGTACCGCATCTTTGAGCAAGGGTCTGAGTGGCGTCAAAAAGCGAGCCGTATTCCATGCCTATTATATCGCTGGAAACCAGTTCTTCTTCTGTATATCCGAAGGATTGGCTGGCCGCCGCCTTCATGGCCGCATTGATACCCTCTACGCTTACGCTCTCGGTTTCATCTTTTAACGTGGCGTCTAATATGGTGATGGACCCCGACGGCACCGGAACTCTCTGAGCCGAACCTATGAGTCTGCCGGAAAGCTCCGGTATTACCAGCCCTATAGCCTTGGCCGCTCCTGTGCTGTTAGGCACTATATTTACTGCGCCGGCTCTGGCTCTTCTCAGATCGCCTTTTCTGTGAGGGCCGTCCAGCAGCATCTGATCCCCCGTATAAGCATGAATAGTAGTCATGAACCCCGTTCTGATTTCTCTGTAATCGTTGAGAGCCTTTGCCATAGGCGCAAGGCAGTTGGTGGTACACGACGCTGCGGAAATCACGTCGTCCTTCTCGGTGAGAGTCTCATGGTTAGTTCCGTAGACTATCGTAGGAAGGTCATCTCCTGCCGGAGCAGAGATCAGCACCTTTTTAGCCCCGGCTCTGATATGGGCGGAAGCTTTCTCTTTAGAAGCGAAGAATCCGGTACACTCAAGCACTATATCTATGCCCATGTCTTTCCATGGCAACTTTTCGGGATCTTTTTCTGACAATATCTTTATTTCTTTTCCGTCTACTGTTATAGAGTCATCGCCGCTGGTAACAGCGTGATTTCTGTAGCCCCCCTGTACGCTGTCATATTTCAGCAGATGCGCCAGCATCTTCGGTTCTGTCAGATCGTTGATCGCCGCTATCTCCATATTATCGTCTGCAAATATCTGTCTGAAAGCAAGTCTGCCTATTCTTCCAAATCCGTTTATAGCGATTTTGATCATAAATACTCCTCCTCTTTCTATTCCTTTATGTGAAAGGCGAAATATCCGCCCCCTGTTTCTGACCGTAAAGAGGTCATATATAAATATTTATACCCATTAACCGTCTTTTTACAAATTTTACTCTCATTTTTGGTTACAGTCAACATGATTACAGAGACCGGCTGTGATGTGATGATCACCTTCTCATCAGCTTTGCCACTACTTCTGTCGCGCCTGTCCAGGGAAACATATCCACGGGAGTCGCCTGACAGAACTCATACCCGTCGTTGGTCAGATATCTGATGTCTCTGGCCATAGTGGCCGGATCACAGGAGATATATATGATTTTCTCCGGGGCAAGCCGGCATACAGCCTCAAGCAAACGCTGATGACATCCTGCTCTCGGAGGATCCAATATGACCACGTCCGCCCGGTCCACGAAGATGCCTTCATCGTCGCCGCCTTTCATCAGTTTCGGCAGCTCCTCTTCTGCCAGCCCGGACACATACCGCGCATTTACGATACCGTTTATCACCGCATTTCTGTTGGCGTCTATGACTGCCTCCCTCACCGATTCTATGCCTATAACCCGGCCGTCTCCGCCGGACTTTCGCATGTAATCCGCAAAGAAAAGACCTATAGTTCCGACTCCGCAGTAAAGGTCCAGCACCGTCTCGTCTCCTTTAAGATCAGCATACTCCAGAGCTCTTTTATACAATTTCTGCATCTGAGCCGGATTTACCTGATAAAATGACAGCGGTGAAATTTCAAATTCAAGACCGGCTATTCTTTCGGTTATGAAAGGTTTCCCTGCCAGGGTGATACATTCGCTGCCGTAGATGTTTCTGCCTTTTTTATTTACATTGATGATCACGCTTTCCAGGCTGAGCTCCACTTTCTCTCCGTAAAGTCCAATCTGAGGCGGAAGCTGAGATATGGCCTCGTCCAGCATTTCCGCCAGCTTTGCAGCGTTAGGTATACCCTTGCCGTTTATCACCAGAATCACCATCACTTCTCCTGTGCCGGCAGCTGTTCTGACTACGAGGTGTCTCATCAGACCCTTGTCCCAGCGCTCATCATAAGAAGTTATGTTGTCTTCTCTCATGAACCTGCGGAGAGCTTCCGCTGCGGCCATAGCCGCAGGAGACTGGAGAAGGCAGTCTTTGCAATCTGTCACATCATGGCTCCCGGCCTTATAAAATCCTATCCGCGGTTCGTGTACAGGCTCTGCTACGCCTCCTTTTTTAGTTATGAGGCCTCCTGTGCTGACCGGCATCGAAGCTTTGTTCCTGTAGTGAAAAGGTTCTTCCATACCTATAGTGTCCTTCACATCAGGCTCCTGTATGCCGCCGAGGCGCATGAGCTTGTCCCTGACTTGCTTTTTCTTCAGAGCCAGCTGGCTCTCGTATTTCGTTTGCTGATATATACATCCGCCGCATCTTTCGTCATAAGGGCAGAGAGCCTCCTGTCTCGACGAAGAAAGTCTCGTATATTCTGCCACACGGCCGAAAGCATAATTTTTCTTAACCTTGGTCAATTCAGCTAAGACAAAATCTCCTATAACTGCTTCTCTGACAAATACGGCGAGCCCGTCGGCCCTGCCTATGCCCTGGCCCTCCGTTGAAATGTCTTCTATAGTTATCTGAACTTTATCTCCTCTTTTCATACTTTATGTAATCCTCCGGTGTATTTATGTTTATCAGTTTATCCTGCTGTATCTTTACCGTGCGGTATCCCGTCGCCTCGAGTATATCCCTCGCTCTGTACTTTCCCATGAGAAGCAGTTTCTCTATAATCGATCCTGCGTTCCTGGGATATACACCTATCAGCGGTTCTATGCCGTTATCTCCTGAGGCGATCACAGGTACGCATCCTGTATCATCTAAAGAGAGAAAAACGCCAGTCGCCTTCTCGGCTACTGAAAAATCTGCAAAAGGACAGTCGCAGGGTACGACCATCAGAGCCCTGCTTTCGCACACAGAAAGAGCAGTAGCTATCCCCGCCATGGGGCCTTTTCCCGTCAGTTTTTGGCTGTCGGCTATAAGTGAAAATCCACAGGGAGCAGGACCTTTTGCAGAAGAAAAGAGCCGCTCACTGTAGAGGCCCATGTTCTCTGCCAATGTCTGCGAAAAAGTGAGATCTCCTAAGACAAGCCCAGCCTTGTCAGAACCCATCCTCTCGGACTTTCCGCCCGCCAATATCAGCAGTCCTATAGAATTATCCCGAAAAATTTCTCTGTTCATAGGTACTTTTCATCCGATTTGTTGTATAATTTCAGTGTAACAGATTTCAGAGGTGACTACAATGGAGAAATTGGGTTTTTACTACAATATGAATACCTGCGTGGCATGCGGAGCCTGTCAGGTGGCCTGCAAAGACATTCACGATCTCAAAGCGGGGGAATTTTTCCGCAGAGTTGCCGTTCTAAGCGAAGGCCCTTATTCGGGAGCATGCAACCACTGTGAAGAAGCGGCCTGTGTCGAGGCCTGCCCTACAGGCGCCATGTACAAGGACGGCGACGGAACTACTCAGCATGACGACGGAAGGTGTATAGGCTGCGGAGCCTGTATGTGGAACTGCCCCTACGGGGCAGTGTCTTTCAGCAAGAGCCGCGGAGTTTCCCAAAAATGCGACTCCTGCAAAGAACGCCGAGATCAGGGGCTTGAGCCCGTATGCGTTTTAGCCTGCCCCACCTTTAGCATAAAGTTCGGCCCCTTAGAAGAGGTGACGGCAGATATGAGCTTTCTTCCAAATCCCGAGAAGACACGTCCCTGTCTCTATATAAACAAGCCTGAGAAAAGACTGGTGATAAAGGAGGCAGGATCAACACATGAATAAATACGTTATAATCGGAGCAGGCATAGCGGGCATAGAGGCCGCAAAAGCCATAAGAGAGCGAGACTCTGGCGGCCTCATAAACATATTCACTGCAGAAAAAAATCTGCCGTATTCTCGCCCCATGCTCACCAAAACACCTTTCGCAAGTTTCGATCCTTCGGACTGGATCATACATGATCGTTCATGGTATGAAGACCTGGGTATTTCACTTCACACAGACCGCAGGATCACTTCCATAGACAGCGGCGCTATGCACATATGCGACGGCGAGAAGATATATTTTTACGACAAACTCATCCTGACTCTCGGAGCGGAAAGCTTTGTACCGCCTATTGCAGGCGTAGGCAGCAGAGGCGTCTTTACCATAAGACGAAGCGAAGATATATACGATATAAAAAAAGCCTGTAAAGCCGGATCTAAAGCCGTGATCATCGGCGGCGGAGTCATAGGCCTTGAAACGGCGGCAGAATTATCTCGCTACGGAGTTCATGTCACTGTGCTGGAAGCCATGCCATATCTTATGACCAGACAAATAGACCGGGAGCTCTCCGATATGATCTGCCGGAAGCTCTCCGGCATCGATATATATACCAATGTTAAAATATCCTCTATAGACGCCTCGCCTTCCGAAAATCAAGTTAAAAGCGTCACTATCGAAAGCGGAGAAAAGTTTTGCTGCGACATGGTGATAATGGCCTGCGGCGTAAAGGCAGACACATCCATACTTCCGGATTCAGTATCTGCGCCCAGGGCCATCGATATAGACGACAGATGCCGGACTTCTGACAAAGATATATATGCCGCGGGAGACTGCGCTCAGCATAACGGTTTAAACTACGCATTATGGTCAGAAGCCATGGTACAGGGAAGGACAGCCGGCGCCAATGCGGCCGCAGATCTGACAGGCAAGGATTCGGGGCTCCTCCTCGAGAGTTGCGATACCTCCCTGATGATGAACACTCCTCAGATAAGCCTTTTCGCCTTAGGAGATATGGGAAAAGATCCGAACAAGGATTACGAAGTCCGCCGCTTCAGCTCTACTTTGAAAAAAATATTTTCTGTAAATCCTTCTCAGGGAGAATTCTTTGAAAAACAATATTGGGCAGACGGCAGGCTGGCAGGGGCGGCCATCATCGGCAATCTTTTTAGAATACAAGAGCTAAAAGACATGATAAATAAAGGCAGGAATGAGAAATGACTAAAAAGCAATATCTGAATTATTATGCCCTTCGTCTCTTTTTTCAGGATTACAGACAGTTTTGCGAGTTTTGCGGAAAGAAAATCACAGACGATCAGACTTACAGCGATCTTTTTTACGGAACGGACAGCGATATATACGTTCCTCTGTGGGCTTCTGTGGCTAAGACCGGCGAAGATATCCTGCTCAATCATGTGACTTGTGACGTAATAAAATTTTATAAAGAATACGGATATAAAACTGTAGACATGGACGGAAATCCGGCCGATTTTATAGGTCAGCAGCTGCGCTTCGCAGAATACCTCACAGCCTGCGGCCTCAAAGGTTCCATGGACGAAAGCGAGGCGAGCCGGGCCGTCGCGAAGTTTGAAGAACAATTTCTCACAGATACGATTCACACGATTTTGCTGGCTCTGAAAAAGTACGACGCTCCCGATTTCATAATCTTTCTTTTAGAAAAAATCATCTCCTGCGATTACTTCGACTGGGCTTTGGAACTTCTGCCTAGCGACCAGACGGGAGAAGAAAAATTGCTGAAAAAATCGGACTTTTACATGTGGAACAAGCAGTCTGAAATTCCGGTGGAAGAGCCGAAAAAGATCAGCGTAGCCAGCTTCTGCGACTGCGGAAGCAAATGTAAGATGCTGGCTACCGTCAGCGAAGGTTGTCTGCTTTCCATCGAGCCCGATACCGACGGAACTCCCCTTCGCTTTTCAGGATGTCCCAGGGGAAGAGCTTACGGTCATACTTACCTGACGTCAAAGAGGCTGAGGTTTCCTATGGAACGCATAGCCGCCCGCGGCGAGGGAAAGTTCAGAAGAATATCCTGGGAAGATGCCGTTTCTAAGATAGCCGAGGCCACTCGTCTGACAAAGAAAGAATATGGCCCCGGTTCTCGTTTTGTAATAAATGCGGCAGGAGTTTCCGCTGCCATAAGAGGCGACAGATTCATGAAGAATCTTCTGTCTTTAGACGGAGGCTATCTGGATTATTACAATTATTACAGCGCGGCCTGCGCCGCTTATATCGCCCCTTATATATATGGTAAAGTCCGGGCGGGCAATCACGAGTCCACATATGTGGATTCAAAGCTCATCATCATGTGGGGCTTTAATCCCGCCACATGCCACTACGGCCTCGGGACAAAAGATTATTTTATGAAGGCTAAGGAAAAAGGCGCCAAGATCATAGTGATAGATCCCCGCATGAGCGATACTGTCATGACCATGGCAGATACATGGATTCCTATCAGGCCGTCTTCAGATACGGCTCTCATCGACGCCATGGCTCATACCATCTGGAAGGAGGGGCTTCAGGATCAGCAGTTCATGGATAAATTCTGCATAGGATTTGATGAAGATCACATGCCTGACGGCGTTCCGACCGGGGAAAGTTATCACAGCCATGTGTTCGGTCTCAGAGACGGCGTCGAAAAGACTCCCCAGTGGGCTGAAAAAATCACCGGCATCCCTGCTTCTGTCATCAGAGAGCTGGCCATAGAGTACGCTTGTACCAAACCTGCCGCCCTGCTGCCCGGCTTTGCTCCCCAGAGAACCCTGGTTGGAGAGCAGGTGTGCAGAGGCTTTGTCGCTCTGGCCTGTATGACAGGAAACGTGGGTCTCAACGGAGGAAGCACCGGTATCCCTTATTTAAAGGAGGGTCACGACGCTCCCGGCATGAGTCTTTTAGATAACCCTTTTCCGGGAAAGATTCCCGTTTTCCAGTGGACTCGAGCCATAGATCGACCGGATACTGTAAACCCTGAGTATACCGGTCTCAAAGGGGTAAGCAAACTTGATTCCGGCATAAAAATCATCTACAGTTTGGCCAGCGGGATAGTGATGAATCAACATTCCAACTCCAACGATACGAAGCGCATACTTCAGACGGAAGGGAAACTGTCCTATCTGATCTTATCGGATCTGTTCATGACTCCCAGCGCTAAATTTGCCGATATACTGCTGCCGGGCGTTTCTTTCTTCGAGATAGACAACATCCCTTCGCCTTGGGCCGACGACGATTACCTGCTCTATAATCATCACATAACCGAGCCGCTGTTCAAAGGCCGGTTTGAATACGAGTGGATAAGAGAGGTCGCCCGGCTTTTAGGTCTGAAAAGGGAATTTGACTGCGGTCTTTCCGGCGCTGATCAGTGGCTGCGTCATGTCTATGATCAATGCCGCAGATCTGAAGCGGAGCTCCCTGAATTCGATGAGTTCAAAGAAAAATCATTTTATGTATACAAATCCCATAAGCCTTTAGTGAACTTTTCTGAGAATATAAATGAAGGCGTTCCCTTCAATACGCCCTCCGGAAAGATAGAGATATTTTCAAAGACTCTCTATGATATGAACAGACCGGAGGATATTCCCGGCTCTCCCGGGCACATATACTGCGCCGAAGGACCGGAAGATCCTCTTAAAGAAAAATATCCTCTTCAGCTCATCGCCTACCATACTAAACGGAGGTGTCACTCTCAGAACGAAGAGAACTCTCTCTTAGAAGAGCTGGATCCTACCGCCCTGTGGATAAATCCTGCCGATGCTTCAGCCAGAGGCATATCCGACGGTGATATGACAGAGGTGTTTAACGACAGAGGAATCATCAGAATACCTGCCAAAGTCACCCGGCGCATAGCTGCCGGTACAGTCGCCGTAAGCGAGGGCGGCTGGTACAGACCTGCCGTCGACGGCGCCGATGTAGGCGGATGTATCAATACTCTGACAATGACAGATAAGGCCACGCCCATCGCTAACGGAAATCCTCAGCATACCAACCTAACAGATGTGAGAAAAGCGTGAGTGTCCTGTATAAGGGACTTCTTACGCCCTATTGCGAGCAGACATGAGTCTGCTCGTTTTTTACGCTCTTAAGAGGATATGATAAACTATTAGTTGTACCGTTGGTTATAGTTAGCTTCTTGCGGCTTGAGTGGAGTCGTGACCTCTCCAAGTTATAAGAACAGATAGTCGTTGTCTCACTCAGATGAAGGCTTTTAGAGTTTTCAGGGGGGTACGGCTCCACCCAGATCGACGCTTTTAGTGTTTTTGGGTGGGTATGCCCCCACTCGAATCGACACTTTTAGTGTTTTTGGGTCGATATGCCCCCACTCGAAATAATGTTTTTTCATGAAACGAGTGGGGCTGACCCCACTCAAACAGCATATTTTTACTGAATCGAGTGGGTCAAGTCCCACTCAAACTACACTTTTTTATGGAATTGAGTGGGTTACACTCCCTTCGCAAAATTACATATATTGTAAATTTATGCGCCAAAATCCCTTATTTTCTCTCTTGAGCCCAAAATTTTACCCACTCGTTTTGAAGTTTTTTGCAAAAACGAGTGGGAACCATACCACTCGAACCACACTTTTTCATAAAAACGAGTGGGGCTGACCCCACTCAAACTACATATTTTCACAAAATCGAGTGGGTCAAGCCCCGCTCAAACTACATATTTTTACAAAATCGAGTGGGTCAAGCCCCGCTCGCCTTCTGTTCCCTTGTCAGTCTCTCCACACTCTAATCAAAACCACCAGTTAAACTGGTGGTTTTGTGTCCCTTAAGGGTACAATAAAGGCTGCCTGCCAAACCGGCAGGCAGCCTCCCTATAAGTTAAATTTTCATTCCGCAGGCTTTATCCTGCTCTCGCTTTTCCTTTATGGCTTCCTTGAGAATCATATCTTTGACCTTCATCAGGCGGGTCTGGTTTCCACGCTCGTTTTCATCAAGCTTCATCATTATATACTTGATGGTCATTTCCAGCTGTGGTATCTTGACGTATTCGAGGGCGTTAACCCTTCTTCTCGTCTTCTCCAGCTCGGCAGCCAGCATGGCAGCCTCCTTCTCTTTGGCGGCCAGATCCAGCATGGCAGGCAGGGCTCTTGCGAGTCCCGCTATGGCCGCGTCCAGCTCTCCGGAAGTGCTTGCAAAACCGTACGGATAAATATCAGAAGAGTCTTCCGCCGTAGTCTCAAAAGAGAACTGAGGCACATCTACGCTCATGACATTTTTGCCCGTGACGGAAAGATCCACTCCCTGCTTGGGAAACATCAGGGCCTCTTCCATCACTTCTTGGCTCATCACGGCGCTGGCCACCGAGAAGCTCTCGTATACACGGGAAAGCTCCTGCTCCACCTCTTCACGAAGCCTCTTGTTTTCACGGGCCAGCTCCAGAAAGCCTTTCATCAGCTGGTCTCGCTTGTCTTTCATCAGCTTGTGGCCTCGCCTTGCCGTTACCAGACGGCGTTTGAGGGTCGTAAGTATCATTCTGGTAGGATTCACATTTAATCTTTCCATAATTTCTCCTTACTTGCCGAGATATTTTTCGATGTACTCGTCTCTTATCCTCTTAAGCTCGCTCTTAGGCAGCATCTCCAGCAGCTTCCAGCCTATATTCAGAGTCTCTTCTATGGTCCTGTCAGTCTCGTAGCCCTGAGATACGTATTGCTTCTCAAAGGCCTGAGAGAATCTGGCGTATTTCAGGTCGGTTTCGGTGAGGGCCGCCTCTCCCAGAATCGTCACCAGCTCCAGAGCTTCCTTACCTTTGGCGTAGGCCGCAAAAAGCTGGTTCATGGTGTCAGCGTGGTCTTCTCTTGTCTTGCCCTTGCCTATTCCCTTGTCCTTCAGTCTGGAAAGGGAAGGCAGCACGTCTACCGGAGGCTTGATACCCTTTCTGTATAGCTCTCTGGAAAGGATTATCTGTCCCTCGGTGATATATCCCGTCAAGTCAGGTATCGGATGGGTCTTGTCATCCTCCGGCATGGTCAGGATAGGTATCATGGTTATGGAGCCGTCGAAGCCCTTTTTACGACCCGCTCTTTCGTACATGGTGGCAAGGTCGGTATACAGGTAGCCCGGATAGCCGCGGCGTCCCGGTACTTCCTTTCTTGCCGCCGATACTTCTCTCAATGCCTCGGCGTAGTTGGTTATATCCGTCAGTATTACCAGCACGTGCATGCCAAGGTCGAAGGCGAGATACTCTGCCGCAGTCAGAGCCATACGCGGAGTTGCGATACGCTCTACGGCAGGGTCGTTGGCCAAGTTCATAAACAGGACCGTTCTGTCTATGGCTCCTGTTCTTCTGAAGTCGGAAGCGAAGAACTCCGCTTCCTCGTGAGTTATTCCTATGGCGGCGAAGACTACGGCGAAGTTGCCTTCGCTTCCCCTTACCTTGGCCTGACGGGCAATCTGCGCCGCCAGATTGGCGTGAGGAAGTCCCGAAGCCGAGAATATAGGCAGCTTCTGTCCTCTTACGAGAGTGTTCAGGCCGTCTATGGCCGATACTCCCGTCTGTATGAATTCCGACGGATAGTCTCTGGCCGCCGGGTTCATAGGCAGTCCGTTGATGTCCATCCTCTTCTCTGCGATTATATCCGGACCGCCGTCTTTCGGGCGTCCCATTCCGTCGAACACTCTTCCTAAGATGTCAGGCGATACGGGAAGCTCCGTTCCTCTTCCCAAGAATCTTACGGTGCTCTCCTTGAGGTTGATGCCGGTGGAGCTCTCGAAGAGCTGTACCAGGGCGTTGTTGCCGTTTACCTCCAGCACCTTGCACAGCCTCTTTTCTCCGCTGGGCAAAATTATCTCTCCCAGCTCGTCGTAAGTGACGTTTTCAACGTCCTTTACCAGCATAAGAGGGCCGACAACTTCGCTTATGGTCTTATATTCCTTAATCATCGTCCTCAGCCTCCTTTGCGTTTAAAGCAGAAATGCTTTTTCTCATTTCTTCCATTATATTTTTATAAGCCTCGTCTATATCTTTTTCTTCCACGTATTTGAAACGCCCGATGGACTCTCTGACAGGCAGCTCCAGTATGGCGTTGAAGTTAGCCCCTTTGGCCACCGCTTCTCTGGACAATTCATGGTATGTTAGAATCATCTTGAGGAGCTCATACTGCTTCTTCAGCGAAGTATAAGTGTCCACCTCGTGGAAAGCGTTCTGGTGGAGGTAGTCCTCTCTTATGGACTTGGCCGCCTCCAGCTTTAGTCTGTCCTCGTGGGAAAGTCCGTCTACTCCTACCAGCTGCACCACTTCCTCCAGCTCCGACTCTTCTTGAAGCAGAGCTATGGTTCTGGCTCTCAGCTGTGGGAACTCCTTGTCGACGTTTTCCGCATACCAGTCCTCAAGTCTATCCACATACAGGGAATAGCTCTGTAACCAGTTTATGGCAGGGAAGTGTCTCTTGTATGCCAGCGACGAATCCAGACACCAGAACACCTTTACTATACGCAGCGTAGCCTGCGATACCGGCTCTGAAATGTCTCCTCCCGGAGGAGATACTGCTCCGATGGCCGAAAGGGCGCCCAGCCTGCCCTCTTTGCCGAGGGATATGGTTCTGCCGGCTCTCTCGTAGAACTGAGCCAGTCTCGAAGCCAGATAAGCAGGGTAACCTTCCTCGCCCGGCATTTCTTCCAAACGCCCGGACATCTCACGCAGAGCCTCCGCCCATCTGGACGTGGAATCCGCCATGATGGCTACGGAATATCCCATGTCTCTGAAATATTCAGCTATGGTGATTCCCGTATATATGGACGCTTCTCTGGCCGCTACAGGCATGTCGGAAGTGTTGGCTATCAGCACCGTACGCTTCATTATCGACTCGCCGGTGTTAGGGTCTTTCAGCTCAGGGAATTCCATCAGAACGTCGGTCATCTCGTTTCCGCGCTCTCCGCAGCCGATATAGACCACGATCTCCGCGTCGGCCCATTTTGCCAGCTGATGCTGAACCACCGTCTTGCCCGACCCGAAAGGTCCCGGTACTGCGGCCACTCCTCCCTTAGCTATAGGGAACAGAGTGTCTATTACCCTCTGGCCCGTTATGAGAGGCATTTCGGGAACCAGCTTTTCTCTGTAAGGTCTTCCGCGTCTTACGGGCCACTTCTGCATCATCGTAAGCTCTCTGAGGCTGCCGTCCGCCATCTTGACCTTGCATATCGGTTCATCTACCGTAAACTCTCCGTCTTCGATGGATTCCACCACGCCGGATACGCCGAAAGGCACCATTATTCTGTGCTCCACCACTATGGTCTCTTGCACCGTGCCGATTATGTCGCCGGCCTCTATCTCTTCACCCGGTTTTACGGCAGGGACGAACTTCCACTTCTTCGTCCTCGAAAGGGAAGGAACCTTTATTCCTCTTGTTATGTTAGGTCCCGCGGCCTCATACATGGCCTCGAGAGGCCTCTGAATACCGTCGTACATGGTCTCTATAAGTCCCGGTCCCAGCTCTACCGAAAGAGGGGCTCCTGTACTTACAACGGGTACACCCGGGCCGATTCCGGCCGTCTCTTCGTATACCTGTATCGAGGCCTTGTCGCCTCTCATCTCTATTATTTCACCTATCAGTCCCTGATCTCCTACATGAACCACGTCGAACATGTTTGCCTCTTCCATTCCCGAGGCCACTACCAGAGGTCCTGATACTTTTACTACTTTGCCTTGACTCATGGCTCTATTCACCTCCAAACAGGATGTCTGCGCCTACTGCGCGTTCCACGGCTTTCTTTACGCTCTCCATGCCTATGCCCAGACTTCCGTCCTTGTCGGGTATGGGTATTATAGCGGGAAGCCTCTTATCAACGTACTCGCCGGCTTCGGCCATCATTCCCTTATAAAAGGGCTCCGTTATATAGATTATGGCGTAGTCTCCGGCCGTCGTCTCCCTGAATGCTGCGTCAGCCTCTTCCTGACTGTCGCAGGAAAACACCGTAAGGCCCACAGCCTTAAAGCCGAGAACGCTCTCTCTGTCTCCGATAACTCCTATCTTATACATAAGTTTTCCTCAGCCTTTCCAAAATAACTTCTTTAGGCGTTCCTGCGATCTTTCCCGTAAAAATCATCCTGAGATTCTTTATCTCGCTGTCTTTTGCGATTAGGTACGCCGCCGCCGGCTCGATGCCGAAAGAAATGTATTTTGCATCTTTTATATATTCTATTCTCTTGTTGTCGCAGAGCTTCTCGAGCAAGGAGTACATGCCGGTCTCCCTGACCTTTTCTCCGCCTTTCTCTATGATTTCCGCGAATCCGTAAGGCCTGAACCTCTCCGCCAGCTTATGATAGTTTTCCTCATAGCCGCCGACAAACAGGCTCTCCGCCATCTGTCCTCCCGGCAAGAATACCTTGCTGAAGAATGTCCACGGCTTTTTCATCTGCCTCAGTCTGACGAAGGTTATCACGTTCAGGATGTCTATGAGAAGCCTGACGTAATTTATCAGAAACAGATTCTCCGTCTTTTCCGCGGCGTTGAGCATCCGGCTGTAGCACGCCTTGTCCAGAATTATGTCTATCTCCTGAGGGTCTCTTCCCTTGCCGAAAACCTCGGCCGCCCTGTTGACCGCCTCCTTCATCTCGGAAGACATGAACACGAAGTTCCTCTCCCTTATCATGGAGACCATGGCCTCAGGGGAGAAGCTGCCTTCCTCGGTCAGATATTTTTCGGGGTCAGTTCCCAGAAACTCGGCCTTAAGAACTGCCTTGGCGTTGTGATAATCCTTGGGATATCTGAACATTTCCAGCTCTTCTTGGTCGGGTAAGGTGGAAAATACGAAATCGTAATTTCTTCTTTCCTCTTCTGCCAGCAGCTTCGCAAAGTCTCTCGGTTTCTCGGGCGCCTTGAGGCTACCGTACCCGTTTTCCGTCAGCACAGACATTGCTCCGGCAAAGTCGGCCGCCTCGGCGGCTCTCGTCAGCTCCGATTCGGGAAGAAAGGAGCTCTCGCTTGCTCTTATGAGGGCGGCGCAGAATATATATGAGTCATCTCTGTTCTTACTCATAATCTTCTCCTTATTTTTCCGGCGGGAAAAGTATAGCCGCAACCTCCGAAGTCAGCTCACGGCGTCTGTCTTCCACCATGGCCTCCACCGAATTGTTGATGTATACCTGCCCCTTTTGAAGCATGTACCCGCCTTTTATTTTTCTCGTCTCCTCCGCCAGATGAAAATCACCATCAGGTACTGCCTTATTCAGAGCCTCAACTACTCTGCGCCCTATGGACGTCTTCTCTTTTTCGTTGAAGATAAGGCTTCCCTGGCTGAAACCGGTGTTCTTTCCTGCTGCTGCAAGAAATTCCACATATTGGTCTTCGTCCATAGATACTATATGTTCTACCGCCTCCTCAAAACAGCCGTCTATGAGCTGCTGTTTCTTGGCCAGAACTATCTTCTTTCCGTCTATGTCAGCTACGGACTTTCGTCTGCTTATTATTCTTTCACGTTCTTCCCCGGCCTCTCTGACCGCCACATCAGTTTCGATCTTTATTCGTTTTTCGAGCTGCGCGATGACTCCTCTGTTTTTGGTCTCCGCCGCATTAAGTATCTGCTCGCATTCTGCCTGGGCTTCGTCTATGATGGCCGATGTGATCTTTTCTATACTCATTTTGCGAATCTCACCTCCGAGCCGCTCTTTAAACCGGTATTCTCAGCCAAATCAGCACCGAAACCAGCAGAGCGAAGATAGCGTAAGTCTCTACCATGGCAGTATAGATTATACCCTTTACCATCTGGTCAGGTCTCTTGGCAGTAAGCTGCAGGGCTGCTGCCGCCGCCTTTCCCTGTGCTATTCCGGACCAGATTCCCACCAGTCCTATAGGAATACCTGCCGCTAAGAAATATGCTCCCTGAGCCATAGTCAGGTCTATCATGTCTCCTCCCAGAAGGCCTATCTTTATCATTATAAGGAAGGAGATTATCAGTCCGTAGATTCCCTGCGTTCCCGGCAGAGCCTGCAAGATGATGGTCTTACCGAATTTCTTAGGATCCTCTGCCACTACTGCCGAGGCCGCCTGTCCGGCGATTCCCACGCCCATGGCGCTGCCTATGCCTGCCAGAGCCGCGATGGTTGCTCCCAAAATGGCCAATGTATTGCCGTCTATCATATTCATCTTTTTATTCCTCCTCTTGCTCTATCTTTATATATTTGGTTTTCTTTCGGAAAGGGTCAAAGGGCTCGCCGCCGTCTTCATAAAACTTTCCGAAGAATTCTACATACTGCAGTCTGCTGGAATGTATGAAGGCTCCAAGGACATTTATAGCCAGATTCAGCGTGTGTCCCAGCAGGAATATCACTATCAGAGCAACTGCTCCGCCTATTCCGCCTCCAAACAGTGATCCGAGAGTGTTCACCACTTGCGCTATTACTCCCGTAGCCAGTCCCAGCGCCAGCAGTCTGGCGTAGGACAGTATGTCTGACATATAGCTTGTGATGTTGTATATATTGCTCAGCCCACCGGTTATCTTGCCGAAGCCCTTGTTATGCCGGCCTCCTGTCAGGAGCAGACCTGCCGCTCCTATTATAGTCATCCATTTTCCTATAGATACAGCGGCCGGAAGAACCATTCCTCCGCCCAGCCAGCCTATCAGACCCAGGATGGTGAGATACCAGAATCCTTCGTCACACACGGCGTCAAACCAATGTCCCTCTTTGATCTGCATGTAAGCTTTGATTCCCATTCCCGTAAACAGATGGACTATGCCCAGGCCGAGAGAAAATATCAGCATCTTCATAGGATCATCCAGCGGATTGAACCATATAGGGTCTATGGCTATCTCCACGCCCAGGAAAGTTCTCGCAAATACCGAAACTATGTCTCCGAACCATCCTCCGAACAGGGCTCCCCATATCACAGTGGAGATGCCGCAGTAGAAGAACAGTTTTACCATCTTATACGTGTTACCTTCAAGTTTGAATTTTTTAAGAGCCGCAAAACATCCGGCGGTCATGATTATTCCATATCCGGCATCGCTGAGCATCATACCGAAAAATACGGCGTAAAACATGGCGAATATGCTGGTGGGGTCAAACCCTCTGTAATCAGGCAGCGAGTACATCTCTGTGATCGCTTCAAAAGGTACGAAGAAATTCTTGTTATCCAAAAGTACCGGAACTTCGTCTCCTTCTTCTGCCTCTGCAAATCTGTAGCAGCAATTCATGCCTTCTAAGAGTTTCTCCGCTTTTGCAGAAAGTCTCTCGGGGATCCACCCTTCAAGGTAAAACGTCTTTTTTGTCTTGAGCAATTTGTTTTTGATCTTTTCTTTTTCGGAAGCTATGGCTGTCATATCGCAGTAATTTTCCACTGATTGCCGCAGATTAGCCATCTTTGACGCTTCAGTCTTCATCTCCTGAATCTTGGCCTGAAGAGCTTCCTTTTCTGATCTGATTCTCTCGAGGTTTTCTTTGGCTGTCCCCTTAAGCCCTCTGAAATACACTTCTGAAAATCCTCTTTGTTTCAGCAGAGATAATATCTGCTGTTCCTGACTTATGAGACAGATGAAAGCTATATAATTCATCTCTTTATCTGCATTGATAAGCTTTGCGACTATCCCTCCCAGATCTTCGAGTTCTCTCATGATTTCCGGAACATCTGCTCCTGAAGGCAGTATACCCTCGTGAATGATAGTCTTGGGAGTACGTATCATTTCAAGGGGCATCGCATACCCCAGCCACGGCGTGATGAGGATTTCTTCCTGATCGAGTTTGTTCATCTGATCGTTAGCGTCCTTGAGGCGTTCTTCCAGCTCGAGTATTTTTCTGATATCCTCTTCTGCAGATTCCATATCTATCTGCCGTGCCGCTTCTTGCTTCATGATTCTTCTGGTCTTAAAGAGCGGTTCCTTAGCCTTATCGTGCTTCTCCAAAAAAAGCAGGGCGTTTTCGGCGCGGCTGAGTCTGGCGTCAAGCTCTGCGGCCTTTGCATGGCTGTCATCCAGCGTCACTATAGAACTCAAAGTTTCATCTGAGAGTTTATTCTTCTGATCCGTAAGCTCTACGGCTCCGAAGTCCATCAATCTGGACATTATGGATTCTTTCTGCTTGTCAAGGCCTATCACTGCAATCTTCTGCATTTTAACAATTGACACTTGAATCCACGATCCTTTCTGCAATGAATCTTATCGCCTCTTCTTTTTTCTCCCGGGCCTTCAGTTCCATCTCCCGGCAGAACTCTTGGGCATTCTCAATGGCTTTATCATAAAGCTTGCCGGCGATCTCCTGCCCGTCTTTAAGCAAAGCTTGGCATTGTTCTCTCTCCCTGGCAAAAGCCTCCTCTACCATCTTGTCGGCTTTTGCATCGGTCTCCTGCGTTAACTTCTTTGCCGAGACTTTCGCCTCCTTTCGCATCTTGTCGGCTTGGTCTTCAGCATCCTTAATGAGTTTAAGTTCTTCTGTAAACAATCTCCCGCCTCCTTGCCTTATTATTTCCAAAATGAAAAATTTCCCCTTTTTCTAAATTTACCACAAAATATTCATATATATCAAAATTTTATCAAATATTCAGTATACAAAAAAATATGCCCTATGAAGATAATTCATCCCCATAAAGCATAGTCTATGCAATAATTTAAAGTTTAGAGGCTATTTCCTCGATCTTTTTAAGCCGGCCGTTTATTCCTGATTTTTTCAGAGGCGGTCTGCACATCTCGCCCAGCTCTTTTATGGATATATCAGGATTTTCTTGTCTCAGTTCTGCTACCTCTCTGAGTTTATCCGGAAGCCAGTTCAGGCCTTTTTTTTCTTGAATCTTTTCCACAGCCTTCACCTGTTTCATGGCCGCTGCGACGATTCTGTCCGTATTGGCGTTGTCACAGTTAGCCATCCTGTTGGCTTCGTTCTTCACGGACTTTTCCACCAAAGTATTCTCAATTATCAGCGAATGGGTGTCTGCACCCATTATTCCCAACATGTCGGCCACGTAATCAGCTTTTTTCATATACACCACATAAGTATTCCCTCTCTTGAAATCTCTGGCCTGAAGATCTGCAAAAGAGTTTATCAGCTTTTTAAGATCTTTGGCAAGTGATTCGCTGCCGCATACGAATTCCAGATGATAAGATTTTTCAGGGTCGCTCATGGTGCCTGCTCCCATGAATATACCTCTCAGATAAGCCCGCTTGCAGCATTTGCTTTTTACTATGCCGTCGTATATACCGTCTGATATATAGTTGTTTCCTTCTCTGACGAGCAATATGCCCGTTTCTCTGAGTATTTGTTCGCTTCTGTTGTCCGGATCTATGGTTATCTTATATTCTCTCCTCTTTCCTATGGAAGAAGCCTCTGACACCTCCAGCACCGTCTCGGCGTCGAAATAATCGTGCAGCAGTTTCTTATAATGCCTGATCACTGCCGGGTTCTCAGAAGTTATGATGATCTTAAATCTTCCCCCTCCTGCCAGGCCTATGCTGCCGGACACTCTCAAAAATCCTGCTATCTCGGCAAGCTGGCAGCACTTTTTTTCTGCGTCAGTTCTCGATAATTCATTTTTTACTTCTGATGCAAAAGACATGGATTTTTCTCCTCGTGGTAATCTTGGGCCTGCGGGCAAGCAGTACAGCAGTTTGGCTTGGGCAAGCCCAATAAAAGCTCCAGCAATAAGGTTTTTTTATATTTTATACCATTATGAACCTCAATGGAAGCAAAATAATGTCTTTGTGTTCAGCAACTGCCTGAGCTATTTAAATAAATAATAGTCGACAAAAATATATAGTACTCCGATAGCGCCGATATAACACGCCCATCTTGTAATCTTATTTTGTTCATGTTTATGATTGTGGACTATTACGAAAACTGTAAATACTGCAAATACCACAAAGAGCAGAATCATGAATTTGTCATTTCCATATCCGAGCAATTTAGCCGAATCCGTGTATGGCTTAAAATGCGGTGCCGCCCGAAAATACATGACTATAAACAAAGCGTATGCCAGTTGTATTCCGTCAAACGGCATTTTTCGTTCATGAGGCAATCGCTCTTTGTTTTCATCGTTTTTCATACACAACCCCCTCATTTTAAAATTATTTTCTCATATATTTCATCCATACAATCCGATAGAACCTATCTTATATCCAACGCCTTTGACTATTCGGCTGCCTTGATGTTTTGTTATCTCACATTTATATATCGTTATCTTGACACCACCAGAAAGGTTATTTGCTATACCATTTATAATTTTTGAGTACAAATCTGACTTAAGTGCGCTATATATCAGAGTAACTATAGAAGCTATCGCCACTCCATGGTAAGCCAGAAAAATACCCGCCATAGCATAAGCAATATCGTACGCTGTTGCTCCTTTTCCCACCAAGCTTGCCAAGGTTTTATAACTTATCTTATGTTCGTACTCATCAATTATTTTAGTGACTCCCGCAGGTTTAATTACAGCAGTCTCATTGTCATCCAATGTGTCGCCGACATTCACCGTCTCCCCTGTATAAGAAGAATATATGGTTTTCCGTTTTTGATCTATAAGCAAATATCCATCGTTTTCCAGTCCATTTTTTTAAGCTTTATATTATTATCACCCATTTTCTCAGCTTCAATAAAAATGATACTTCCCCCATCATTGATCATGACCTTATTATCACTAAGCTGAGAAAAAGTCATAATTTTTCCTCCGCTTTCTATTGTTACTCCGGAGGCTCCAAAAGCAACTGACATACTGCTAAATAACATGACGGCTACTAAGTAATAGACTTATTAACAATTTTCTTTTCCCTTTCATTTCTCTACCTCCATCATCAAAAAATTCAGCAGATAAAGATCCCTTCACATATACTGAATTTATTTTTCCATTTATGCTCGATTGATCTTTAATCCAATTTACTATTAGTATAATATTACTTTTTTACAATTCAATCTTTTTCTACACTTTAAAATTAAGTATATTGTATACCTATTCATCTGCCCCCAATATATATTACAAACTTACTTCAATATTACACAGTAGCAAAAGTGTTCGGCAGAAATGTAAGAAATCAAGCCATACAAAAAGAGCACTGTCCACTGTAAACCAAGTTTCAAGTGCTCTTGTTTTCTATCCGGGTACCCATACGATAATCTTGAATACCCTTTTCATTAAGTACTATTTGAGCGGAGCAAGTCCTAAGATCTCTCTGGCTTCGGCAGGGGTTGCTACCTCTCTGCCCAGCATCTTAGCCAGCTCTACGACTTTAGCTACCATCTGGCCGTTGGATTCTGCCAGAACGCCCTTTTCCAGGTAAAGGTTGTCTTCAAATCCGACTCTGACATGTCCGCCCATGCTGATCGTCGCCGCAGCAATGTGCCATGCGTTCTTACCGATACCTGTAGCGGTCCAGGTGGAACCTTCAGGAATGGATTCTACCATGTAAACCAGGTCTCTTACCGTAGCCGTCATCTGTACGCCCAGTACGAAATCCCAGTGAATCGGCTTAGGCAGGAAACCCTTTCTGTACGCAGTCTTCATCGCGATATCGATCATACCCTTGTC